>Ga0208596_1000304_pt1 | contig 16421 bp, 12 predicted proteins | sample LakMenEpi12Jul11_FD_150686 | JGI IMG/M metagenome (GOLD analysis project Ga0208596, IMG submission 150686) | Freshwater microbial communities from Lake Mendota, WI - 12JUL2011 deep hole epilimnion (SPAdes) | ecosystem: Environmental > Aquatic > Freshwater > Lake > Epilimnion/Euphotic zone ...
CAAGAAGGCAGCAGCTAAGAAGGCAGCTCCAAAGCGTCGCAAGAAGGCAGCAGCTCCAGCAGCTGCTCCAAAGAAGCGCCGCCGCAAGAAGGCAGCAGCTAAGTAATTCATTACTTATAAAAAACCCCCGGCCGCAAGGTCGGGGGTTTTTTATTTCTAGTAGTTAATCTCAGTTAACTAATCAATTGGATTTGTTCGAAGTCCATCTTCAACACGAGAAAAAATCTCTGCCAAAACTTTCTGATCTTCTTTACTTAAGAGATCAACAAATCTTCCGCGCACACTCTCGACATGATCTGGGGCAGCAGCGACAATGGCCTTCCATCCCTTCGGAGTCATCACCGCAAAGAAGCCTCGCTTATCGACAGGGCATGCCTCGCGCCGGACCCAGCCAGCTTTCTCCATCACCTTCATGCGATGTGAAAGGCGCGAGCGCGAGAGCATCGCGACCTCTGCCAGTTCGCTCATGCGCATGCGGCGATCTGGGGCATCGCTGAGTTGGGCCAAAATTTCATAATCAGGCATTGATAATTCGTGATCAGCTAAGTCGGCATCGAGGGCTTCAAGCAACCTGCGGCTGGCAACGATGTACCTGCGCCAAGCAGCCATCTCTGTTGGGTTTAACCAACGTGGTGGGGTAGCGTTTTCTCGTGCCATAAGGCGATGATACGCCTAAGGTTGAACTTTCAACTACTTCAATTTCAAGGAGCAAGTCCTCTATGTCAGATACATCAGAGCTTCGAAGCGGAATCGACACCTCATCGATCGACCCAACAGTGCGCCCCCAAGATGACCTCTTCCGTCACTTCAACGGTAAGTGGCTCAAGGAATCAGTCATCCCGGAAGATCGCTCGAGTGATGGTGCATTTATGGTTCTGCGCAATGAGGCTGAAGCCCACGTGCGCGCGATTATCGAGAGCGCATCTGGCAGCCCTGAGGCGCAGAAGATCACCGACTTGTTTGCCTCCTTTATGGATGAGGCACAGATTGAAAGTTTAGGGGCGAGCCCAATCGCGGCAGATCTTGCCAAAGTTGACGCCATTGATTCACTCGATGATTTCATCTCGACCATGTCATGGCTTGAGGCCCGAGGTGCCAGTGGCATTACAGAGACAGCAATTTTTCCGGACATGATGGATTCCTCTTCCAACATTTTGTACATCCACCAAGGCGGACTTTCTCTTCCTGATGAGAGCTATTACAAGGAAGAGCAGTACGAAAATATTCGCGTTGCATTTGTGGCGCATATGGAGAAGATGTTTAGCCTCATCGGAGTCGCAGATGGTGCGACCAAGGCACGCGAAGTCTTCGAACTCGAGACCAAAGTTGCAGCCCTGCACTGGGATCAGGTGCGAAACCGTGATGCCAGCCTGACCTACAACAAGATGACGGGGGCCGAGTTAGAAAAACTCTCCCCCGCTCTGAATTGGCCACTGTGGATTAGCGCCGGTGAAGTTCCTGTCGTGGCCTTCGACACTGTAGTCATTGGCCAGCCTTCATTTTTTGAAGGAATCTCACCTCTCGTAGCAGCCTTTGATAGCGACCCAGCGATGAAATCAGCGTGGAAGTCATGGCTTTCTTGGCATGTGATTACAGGCAGCGCTGCTTACTTAACTTCAGAGATCGTCAACGAGAATTTCGCTTTTTACGGCACCACACTCTCTGGCACGCCACAGCTGCGTGAACGCTGGAAGCGCGGCGTCTCTCTCGTTGAGGGTAGCCTCGGTGAAGCCATCGGAAAAATTTATGTAGAGCGCCACTTCCCGCCTGCTGCCAAAGCTCGCATGGAAGGTTTGGTTGTAAACCTGATTGAGGCCTACCGACGCAGCATCAATGGTCTGGAATGGATGAGCCAAGAGACCAAGACCAAGGCGATCGCAAAGCTTGAAAAATTCCGTCCCAAGATTGGCTATCCAGATAAGTGGCGTGATTATTCGGCGCTAGAAATTACTGCAGATGACCTCTTTGGAAACCTTGCCCGCGTCACAAAGTTCGAACGCGACTTTGCGTTGGCCAAGATCGGTAAGCCTGTTGATCGCGATGAATGGCATATGACTCCTCAGACGGTGAACGCCTACTACAACCCACTGGGCAACGAGATCGTCTTTCCTGCAGCAATTTTGCAGCCACCATTCTTCGGCCTCGATGTCGATGATGCCGCAAACTACGGCGCTATCGGTGCGATCATCGGCCACGAAATCGGCCACGGCTTTGATGATCAAGGTTCTAAATTCGATGGTGATGGAAACATGGTCGATTGGTGGGTCGATATCGATCGCACTGAATTCGAAAAGCGGGCCAATGTTTTGATCGCCCAATACAACACTCTGGTTCCAGAAGGCACTCCCGATATCACCGTCAACGGCGCACTGACAGTTGGTGAAAATATTGGTGATCTTGGTGGACTTTCAATCGCACTCAAGGCCTATGAGATCGCACTTGATGGAAAAGATTCACCCATCATCGATGGCATGAACGGATACCAACGACTATTCCTTGCCTGGGCACAAGCATGGCGCGGAAAAGTTCGCCCGGAAGAGATGCGCCGTCGCGTAGCAACTGATCCGCACTCCCCTGCCGAATTTCGTTGCAACCAAATCGTTCGAAATATCCCTGCCTTCTATTCGACCTTCGGTGTTACCAAAGATGATGCCCTCTGGTTAGATGAGGATCAACGCGTTGCCATCTGGTAACGGCTTTAACTTTGAGATTTCACATGCGCCAGAAAAATCTCTGGCCCGTGCTGGAACAATCTCAACGCCTCATGGTGATATCGCAACACCTGCCTTCATTCCGGTAGGGACAAAGGCGACGGTCAAGGCGGTCTTGCCGGAGACGATGAAGGAGCTCGGCGCACAAGCCCTGCTATCGAATGCCTATCACTTGTATTTACAACCTGGTTCAGATGTCCTCGATGAGGCCGGTGGGCTAGCCCGCTTTATGAATTGGCCGGGACCGACCTTCACCGATAGCGGTGGCTTTCAAGTTCTCTCACTTGGTGTTGGCTTCAAAAAGGTCTTAGCGATGGATGCCCAGACCTTTAGATCCGATGATGTCATCGCTGGAAATAAGGAGCGCCTCGCCCATGTCGATGACGAGGGCGTGACCTTTAAATCCCACATTGACGGCAGTATGCACCGCTTCACCCCTGAGATTTCAATGCAGGTGCAACATCAAATCGGTGCCGACATCATCTTCGCCTTCGACGAATGTACGACTTTGCATAACACTCGTCGCTATCAGGAGAAGGCGCTAGAGCGCACACGCCTCTGGGGTATTCGTTGCCTTGATGAGCACCAGAAATTGACCGTAGAACGCTCTCAGAAGCCATATCAGGCCCTATATGGGGTGATTCAAGGCGCACAGTACGAAGATCTTCGTAAGAAGGCAGCAACCGATATGGCGGCGCTACGTTCTACCGATCCTGATTCGCCAATTGGCTTTGATGGATTTGGTTTAGGGGGCGCACTCGATAAGAAAACTTTGGGAACAATCCTTACCTGGATGAATGAGATCTTGCCGGCCGAAAAGCCTCGCCACTTACTGGGAATCGGGGCTCCCGAAGACCTTTTCGTCGGTGTCGAAAATGGCATCGATACCTTTGACTGCGTCTTGGCATCTCGGATTGCGCGAACCTCAGCCGTCTACACAATGGTCGGCCGAAATAATCTATCCAATGCCATCAACCGTCGCGCCTTTGAGCCGATCGATGATGAATGCGATTGCTATACCTGCGCGCATTACACCAAGGCGTACCTGCATCACGTCTTCCGCGGTAAAGAGATCATCGCGGCAACTCTTGCGACGATCCATAACGAGCGTTTTATTGTCCGCCTCGTCGATCAGATGCGAGCAGCACTGATTTCAGGAGATTACTTTGAATTCAAGGAACAATTCATGGGTCGCTACAAGCACTTATCGGGACAAGCGCGAGATTAAGTAAGAGCTACTTTGTAATTACTTAGATTACTTAGCGGCAAGACGAGCTTCGCGGCGAATGCGCTGCTCAGCAGGATCTGGAACTGGAACAGCTGCAATCAAGCGACGTGTGTAATCACTCTTTGGATGCTGCAAGATCTGATCGCGATCGCCTACTTCAACAAGTTCACCGTTCTGCATCACTGCAATTCGGTGCGCCAAGATATCTACAACAGCTAAATCGTGAGAGATGAAGAGACAAGCAAAGTTGAGCTTGCCCTGAAGATCCTGAAGCAGGTCAAGGAATCGCGCCTGCACAGATACATCGAGAGCCGATGTCGGTTCATCTGCAATCAAGAGATCTGGAGTCAGCGCGAGTGCGCGAGCAATACCTACGCGCTGGCGTTGTCCACCTGAAAGTTCATGTGGGTAACGGTTGCGGTAACTGCGTGGAAGTTCAACTTGATCAAGCAAATCTTCTACGCGGTGTGCTAGATCAGCTCCCTTTGCTTCTCCTGCCAATAACAGCGGCTCACCAATTGATTCACCGATCGGAAGACGTGGGTTGAGAGATGATGCTGGATCCTGGAAGACGATGCCGGTGTGACGGCGAATTGCGCGGAGCTCTTTTGATTTGGCATTACTGATGTCTTTGCCAACAATCTCGAGCTTTCCTTCCTTGATTGGAATCAAACCAATTGAGGCACGACCAATAGTGGTCTTACCGGAACCAGATTCTCCAACGAGACCAAGGATTTCACCTGGATAAATTTCAAGGCTTACATTCTTGGCAGCGACAAACTCAGGAATACGACCACGCTTTGGATAGGCGATCGTTACGTTTTCAAGTTTGAGAACTGGAGCTGGCTTGGCACTCTCGTTATATGGAAAGGTGCGACGAGCAGTGGAACCTAGCTTTGGAACAGCTGCGAGAAGCTGCTGTGTATATGGGTGCTGCGGGCGATTAAAGATCTGATCTGCAGTTCCGTGTTCGACGGTGAGGCCATCTTTCATCACAAGAATTTCATCTGCCATATCTGCGACGACACCCATATCGTGGGTAATCAACAAGATTGCTGAGTTGAGCTTATCTTTAAGGTTACGCATCAAATCGAGAACTTCAGCTTGAACAGTTACATCCAGTGCTGTTGTTGGTTCATCTGCTACCAAAAGTCCTGGATCACATGCGAGTGCTTGGGCAATCATCGCGCGCTGGCGCTGTCCACCTGAAAGTTGGTGTGGGTACTTATCAATCGATGTAGCTGGATCTGGAATCTCCACCATCGTGATTAGTTCGAGTGCACGTGCACGCGCCTCTTTTGGACCCATATCAAAGTGGGTGCGGAGAGTTTCGATAATCTGGAAACCGATTGTGTAGACAGGGTTAAGCGCGGTCATTGGCTCCTGGAAAATATATGCAACTTCTTTTCCACGGAACTTACGAAGGGTTGAAACCTTCGCGCCGAGCATTTCTTGACCCTTAACTTTGACGCTACCGCTCATGCGTGCATTTGATGCCAGAAGAGTCATCAGACCCATCGCAGTCGTTGACTTACCTGATCCGGACTCTCCCACGATTGCAAGAACTTGGCCAGGTTCAACTTCAAAATTCATATTGACTGCAGCTGGATACCAGATGCCATCTACCCAAAATTCGACGGTGAAATCGTGGACCTTTAGTACTGGCTCGCTCATCGGAGAACCTTTCGTGAGAGACTACTTGTATGAGTAATTCTGAAATGTACCGTCCGAGAAGCAGTTACTTCTTTGCTGGTGCAATCTACATTCTCTGCGCCGGACTTGTTGGCCAAAGTTTCTTCACTGAAACCACCGAAGGGGTTGCTACCACCATCGCGTGGTGCTCGTTGGTTGCCTATGCTTTTCATTTGAGTTTTATTCGCCCCAAGGTCACCTTCTTCGATGAAGGAATCACAATCACCAATCCCTTGAAAGAGATCACTGTCGGCTGGGGTGAAATCGAAGATATTAGCGCTCGATACTCGATGTATATCCAAGTAGGTGGCGAGAAGATTTACGCTTGGGCGGCTCAAGCCCCAGGCAGGTATCACAGCAGAACTGTCCATGCCAGCGAAGTTCGCGGCTTGAAGATCCCTGATCTCCACAACATGAGACCCGGTGAATCGCCTCGTACTCACTCTGGACAAGCTCTCGCTCTTGCTCGCATCCGCTTCGAAGCTTTCCACGCCACTGACAGCAGCGCTCGAGGTACGTGTGACAACCGAACGGAATTTAATCGAAACGGTCTTACCGCTCTGATTACTCTCTTTGTAATTGCCTGCGCACTGAGTATCTTCTAAAACAGCATTAGTCATTTTTTGCTGCATTTCGTGCCTGAACCTTCGCGCGCTCTTTATCTTTCTTAGTCAGACGACGACGTTGACGTGGATCGAAGGCATCACGAAGTCCATCACCAATGAAGTTAATGCAGAGAGCGATGGTAATAATGAGAAGACCTGGCCACCAGAAAAGCCATGGTCGGATTGTAAATGAATCCTGATATTGGCTAATGAGAGATCCCAGAGAAACATCTGGTGCAACAACACCAAAGCCCAAGAAGGAGAGCGCTGTCTCAAGCAAGATCGCGCCCGACATCAACAAGGTAACCGAAACGATGATGACGCCCACTGCGTTGGGAAGGATGTGCTTGAAGATAATGCGGCGATCACTTGCGCCGGCAACACGCGCTGCATCGACGAATTCGAGCTCTCGAAGTTTCAGGAACTCACCTCTCACAAGACGCGAGAGTCCGACCCATGCAAAGAGTCCCAGGTAGAAGGCTAGGAATCCGACGCCGAGGTTACCGAAGTGGTAACCAACAACTGAACCAATAATGATTGTAGGAATTGTGATGATGAAGTCTGTAAAGCGCATCAACACTGCATCGACCCAACCGCGGAAGTAGCCAGAGATTGCACCAACGATGATTCCAATAGTTCCACCGAGAAAACCGATGACCGCTGCTACATAGAGAGAGCGTTGCGCGCCTCTCATCACCATCGCAAAGTAATCTTTGCCGATGTCATCTTGGCCAAATGGATGTCTTCCAAGACCTATGCCGTTTCCATCAATAAATGGTGGAGCTAGATCCAAAGTCGGGCACCCGACGACGCCGTCAGGACATCCCTCAGTGCGAAGATCAAGCAGCTCGTCATAACCAAATCTCCACCAACCCGGGATTCGAATCGGCCCAATTTTTGTTTCTAGCGCAGTAAAGACTGCAATAACAAGGAAGCCGAGTACGAAAACAGATGTCATTGCACCTTTGTGGCGCACAAAGCGACTACGCACAATCTGACCTTGGCTAAGGCCTTCGGTCTCTTTATTCATAATGGCTTGTTCGCCAGTAGTAATTGATTCTTCTTTATCTCTCTTACGCTTCAACATTATTTACCTCCTGCGCCGGCACGAATGCGCGGATCTAGCGCTGAATAAAGTAGATCTGCAATGAGGTTTGCAGAGACAGCCATAAATCCGGTGAGCAAGAAAACACCCATCAGAAGATTGAGGTCGAAGGAGTTGATAGCGGCATAGAAGAGCGTGCCCATTCCAAGCCAGCCAAAGATACGCTCAGTAATAATTGCGCCACCGATGATCGCTGCGAAGTCAACAACCATAATTGTCGCAATTGGGATCATGGTATTTCTAAATGCATGGCGCATGATTACCGTGCGCTCAGTAAGACCCTTTGCGCGCGCTGTCCGAATATAATCTTGATTGAGTACTTCAAGAAGTGTTCCGCGCGCGAATCGAACATAGCCAGCAAATGAAATTAGAAGCAATGCAAGTGTTGGCAAGAACATATGAACAAGCACATCAAGCGTTGTCATCCAGAAATTACCTGGCTCCAGAAGTGCATTTACTTGTCCGATCGTAGGAATTGGACGGAAGTAGACAGCGTCTGTCTCCATATATGGCTTCCAAGTCTGCATCAACTGATCAACGACTACTAGGAATCCCATAATGAAGATGGAGAGGACAGATGTACGAATAATTGGTCCGCGATCGATCTTTGAGAATCGCAGTGAAACAAAGACGGCAAAAGCGAAAGAGGCAATAACAATGAGTGGATAGATCAGAATCTTTGCGTCACGTTCAAAGAGCCACTGAACTGGGTAATAGGTAATGACGGTATACGCCGCCATTGCAAGCGAAGACTTAAGAGCTGCCTTGTTGGTCAGTCCCGTGGAGAGTTGTGTGACGCCAAAGGCCACACCCACCGAGAGAATGCCGAGCACTATCGGGCCTAGCGATGGATTAGCAAACCAACCAGTAGCGCTGAGGAAAGAAAGAAGTGCAAAGTTTGCAGCAAATACACCAGTGAAAATCATAAGTACTCGTTTTCGAGTACCGCTGATAATGGCCGACCAGAAGACACCACTGGCCACACTCAGCCCAATCAGCCACTGAGGTGAGATCGTGGGTTCGCCAAGGAAGGTGTTGAATTGAATTGCTAAGTACTCCTTGAGTAGAACAGCAACCCAGAAAATTGGAAGTGAGAAGAGGAGGAAAGAAACAAATGTCATTGCGTAGTCGAAGCGAGAGTACTGACGAAGCGCGGTAATGATTCCAATTGAGATACCGACAATGATTGCAATGATTGTTGCTGCTGTCACAAGTCTAAGCGTGATTGGAAGAGCGACCATAATTTCATCGATTACCGGCTTAGAGGTACGAGTTAATCCAAAATCAGGGCTACCAATAAAGATTCCAAGAACACCGCGTAGCCATATGAAATAGCGCAGCGGTGGCGGTACATCTAGCTGAAGGTCACGAGTAAGGGCGATTATCTGCTGCTTGGCATTGAGTTCATTGCTCAGACGTAGCTCACCAAGTGGGTCGCCGGAGATTGCTGCCAAGTTGTACAAGATAAAACTTGAGCCGAAGAGAATGACAAAGAGAACTCCCAGGCGACGTGAGATGTATGCAATCACTTTTTCAAGTACACCCTTCGATTATCTGCATTTGTGGTTCTTCGTACAATAGTTCGGAATTGTATCCGAAGGAGCAAGAAAGAGTGGCATCCAGATTGCTCTGGATGCCACCCCATTCTTTACTTATTTTTCACACATTCAATCTCAGAAGAGACTTAGTTTGTGAAGTACCAATCCCATAGGTTCCAAATGAGTGTTGGAGAGAATGGTGATGGTGCAACGCCCTGTAACTTAGCGTTAACGCCGTTAGCTGATGGGTGCTGGAAGACAGGAAGCGAAATCGCATCCTTCATGAGCTCCTGATCAACTGTGAGGTAGCGAGCTTTGATCTCAGCAGCGGTGTAAGGCTTTTCACCGAGCTCTTTGTAGATCTTATCGATCACTGGGTTTGAGTATCCGGTGAGGTTATTGCTGTTACCGGTGGCGTATGTTCCAACGTTTCCTGACTGGAATGCAGCGCTCTTTACCCAAGCAAAGAATGCAGCGTCATACTTTGGATCCTCAAGGTATGAAGACCAACCTGATGTAGGTGTTACATCTACATCAAAGCCTGCCTTTGCCCATTCAGCCTTTGCAAGTGCAGCCTGTGAAACACGACGTGCGTTTGATGGCTGTCCGAAGAGAAGCTTGATCTTTACAGATCCGCTACCTGCTGCTGCATCTGGGAAGTGCTTCTTCACTAATGCAAGTGCTTGCGCTGTACGTGATGCTTGTGTACCTGCAGTGAACTTAGAGACACCTGACTTAGCAATGAGATCCTTGTACATAGGCTCTCCGTTAAAGACCATCAATGAGTTCATCAACTCTGACTTAGCGTTGATTGGCTTGATGATCTTTGACATGATCTCGTCACGTGGGTATGAAAGGAAGAACGCTGTACGTAGATCCTTTGCCTTCTGTGACATTCCAGCAAATGGACCGTTGTATGGCTCTGTTGTTCCGTATGCAGGACCAACGCGGAGGTCAAGGTGCTCGTAAACAGCCTGATCTCCACCGATTACCTTAACTGCAGGTGCCATTGCCTTAAGGAGCGCAACTGCATCTGCTGTTGGCTGACCGGCGTAGATATCTACTTCACCGTTCTTAAGTGCCTGTGCAGCAGCAGTTCCGTCGCCGATAACCTTGAATACAACGCGCTCAAGGCTCTTAACCTTCGGACCTGAGTTGTACTTAGGGTTGCGGACCATTGTTACGGAGCCGTTAGCTACAGCTGTCTTAACCATGAATGGACCGTTACCAACAAGAAGAAGTGGATTGGTTGAGGCGTTTACAGTGTTGATCTTGTAATCGAGTGACCAGACCTTTGCGATCTTCTTCAGAGTTGCTGTGTTGTATGTATCGAATGCCTTAAGGAATCGCTCTTTAGCTGCGATGTTCTCTGCAACTGTTCCGAGCTTTGTCTTTCCTTCAGCCATCAAGATCAGTGTGTGCACTGGTGATGGGCCAGGTGAAAGTAGGCGCCAGTCTGGTACCTGTGAATCGTATTCAATGGTGACTGACATCTTGTCCTTGGAAAGAATTGGGAGACCAACGACTGCCTGCTCGTAAAGTCCACCATATCCAAGTGAGTCAAATGCTGGAGCTACATCTGGATCGCTTGGATCTCCAAGACCCGCAATCTGTGAATATGTTCCAGCTGATGTGACGTGTGTAAGAAGTAGATCGATACCGTTGATAGGTGTTCCATCTGACCAGACACGACCCTTGTTGACTGTGTACTGAACCTTGAATGGCTTCTGACTTACAATCTTGTAGGTACCAAATTCGGTGTTATCTACAAGTGTTGCCTTGTTGTTGTAATACGTGAAGCCGATACCTGAAAGGTAAGCAACATCTGTGTTGAACGTAAGGTTCATGTTTGAAACGCTTGGGTTCAAGCCTGTCAAAGCATTACTTTGTACGATTTGTACTGTGGTCTTTGGCGCTGCATTAGCTGGGCTAAGCAGACCGAAAGCAAGACCAGCCGTTGCAGCTGTAGCAATTGCTACGCGTGCGACACGGTTTAGCTTCATAGTTCCTCCTAGAGGGGGTTATTAGACGGATGTGAAGAGTCGACCTACCTCACAGCCATCTTTGGGTGGCCAAAGTCTGCCGTAGGCCTAGGCAATAGGCAATTGGCGGAGATAACGATTAGGCCACGATTAAGCGTGAAGGGGTGCCCCAAGAGGCTTGGGCTTAGGGTGATTTATGTGGTTGAACCAGCACCTTCAGCACCTTCAGCACCTTCAGCGCGAGCCTTATCTATTGCTTCAGTCGTCAGAACTCTGATCGCATAGAGAAAGAGGAGAAAACCCAAGGCTGCTCCCACAAAGTAGACCGAACGGAAGGCCATCTCGCGTCCGAAAGGACCTTCAAAAGCAGCTACCAATCCGCCGCCAACCAAGGTTCCGATAGGGATTGTTCCCCAGGCAAAGAATCGATAGACGCTATTCACGCGCCCCAGAAGGTTAGTTGGGATCAGGCTTTGTCGAAGAGAGACAGTCACGACATTCCATAAAACCCCAGTGAACGTGGAAACGGCTACCAATAACCAGACGACCTGCCACATATATGTGAAGCCGATAAGTAACGTGCAGAGGGGCATCGCAAATAGCGCCAAGGCCAGTGAACGTCCACTTCCAATCTTCTCGGAAACTTTGGGGCCGAGTAGCCCTCCGAGAATTCCACCAACGGCAGCAGCTGTTCCAAGAACGGCAAAGATAAAGACTGTTGTATTGAGAACTTCTTGCGCAAAGAGGATAAAGACTGCCGCAGTAAGTGATGCGATTCCATTGAGTAATCCAAGAATGATTGCCATGGGGCGTAGCAGTGAGTGGCTCCAGAGCCAGGAAAAGCCTTCTTTGATTTCAGCTCGAAAATTTATAGGTTCAGTTTTTTTCTCTGGGCTAAAGCTCTTTACCGTCGGTTTCATACTTGCAATCAACGCAGCTGCAATAAAGAAGGTTGCAGCGTCAACAAAAAACGGGAGAAATATTGCAATCGCAATTATGAAGCTTCCAAGTGGCGGACCGATAAATGAGTTAGTCAAAGACTCCGCTGACCACATACGGCCGTTAGCTCTCTCTAGATTCTTGTCTTCAACAACTGCTGGCATCAAAGTTTGAGCGCTGTTATCTCGCAAAACTTCAGCTAGGCCAAATAGAAAAGCTGTTACCAGAATGACGGAATAGAGAGTGTAATTAGTCTCTAGATTTGTCAGAGATGGTAACTCGTCGAGTGATGGAAGTGAATCTCTTTCGAGATAGACAAAAACTCCAACTGCTATGGTGAGTAATCCGCGTACACTATCCATCGCAACAATGATTCTCTTGCGATTAAAGCGATCGGTGATTACCCCGGCATGCAAGGTGAAGATGAGCCATGGCAAACGAGAAACAACTGCTGCAAGGGCAATAAGAAAAGGTGATCTCGTTACCGCTGAAGCCAACCATGGGTATGCGATAGCAACTATGCCGTCGCCCAAGTTTGAGATTGTGGTGCCGCTCCACAACTTCCAATAAGAAGCTCCGAGCTTAGTTTTTGCCTTCGATGACTTCAGTGTGATCTCCCTGGCTCGTTTGATTACCTAAACGATAAACAAATCTAAATGCAGATAGTGAGATCAGAGTAGTTGCGATACCGCCGATGATCAAAGGTAAGCGCAGGCCGCTATGGGCGATTACTCCACCGAGGAATGCGCCGATAGGCATCACCCCCCAGACGAAGGTGCGACGAGCCCCGTGGATACGTCCATATAACTCAGAAGGAATAAGCACTTGATAACAGGACATCAACAAGATGTTCCAGTTGGTGATTGTGAAGGATGAAACAAATCCAATAACTCCATAGACCCAGTAATTGGGAGCTAATCCTTGAAAAAGTACTGTTATCGATGAGATGAATATGGCAACTGCGAGAACAGCACCTCGTCCAAATTTCTTTGACAAACTCGCAGTCAGTATTCCGCCTAACACTGCGCCAGAGCCAGCACCAGCCAGCAGTACACCAAAATACTGAGTTGGCAGATCGAGCGTCTCTGTAATGAAGAGAATGAGCGTTGATGTAGACAATGAGTAGAAGAAACCCAAAGATGTTGTCGTGGCAACTAAACGCCGCAACGGCCTGTCATTCCAGAGATAGCTCAGACCAAACTTGATATCACCGATAAAAGACTTCTTTTCACTATCTGTGACGGCTACCGAGGAGCCATGCGAGATGAGGTGAGCAGGAATCATGAAGACGAAGATGGCTGCAATCAGAAATCCAAGGCTGTTGAGGATAAACGGCAACACAATTGCACTTGCGTATAGGAATCCACTGAGTGGCGCTCCAATAAAGTTCTGGATCACCGTCTCGGCAATATTCAGCCGCGAATTGGCCTTCTCGAAATTCTTCTTTTCAAGAATGACAGGAATCAAAGATTGTGTGGCTGTATCAGTTGCAACCTCACAAGTTCCGATGATAAATGTTGCTAGAAGAAGCCAATAGATTGTGATGTGATCTGTTGAGACTGCTAGAGCAACAAGGCCGGCGGTGATAAACCTCATCGAATTAGTAAAGGTGATTAAAAGTCGTTTATCAGAGCGATCAACGATCAGGCCGATCGGGATAGCAAATAGAAGCCATGGCAACATCACAAATGCGCTGAGCAACGATATTAGTACGGGATCTCTTGTAAGTGAGATTGCAAGCAGCGGTGCTGCAACAGCTAGAAGTCCATCAGAAAGATTGCTGATCACACTCGCGCTAAAGAGTCGATTAAATGCTGGGCCTAACTTTTCAGACATCTACTTGAGTACCCACTGGATTCCAGCCTCCTGGAATCATCTCTTGAGCCTCTTCAGGTCCCCACGTTCCTTCGAAATATGGATGCACGCGATCAGGTGACTTTAAGACTTCATCAAGTATCTTCCACGAGTGCAGCACAGCATCAATACGCGTAAATCTAAAGTGGTCACCGAGCATTGCAGCGCGCAAAAGGCGTTCATAAGGACCTTGGCGATCACCGAACTCGGTAACGAATTCAACGGTGAGATCGATTTCTTCCGTTGTTAACTTGGTTCCAGGCTTTTTAGCCAATAAAGAAATATCTACGCCATCTTTCGCGCCAAGTCGGAAGCGAACCGCATTTGGATTGCCGCGACCAAATAGTTCCCGTGGTGGCTTCTTAAATTCGACCAGCACCTCAAGAACAGTCTCAGGCATCTTCTTGCCAGTACGCATATAGATAGGTACGCCAGCCCAACGCCAGTTATCGATGAAGACTTTCATCGCAACAAAAGTCTCAGTATCTGAATTTTCAGCAACACCTTCTTCTTCAAGGTATCCGACATACTGCCCACGGATTACATCATCTGCCTTGATGTCACGAATTGCAGAGAGAACTTTGATCTTTTCGTTCTGCATATCTTCTGAGGTGATGCTGATCGGCGGTTCCATCGTGAGCATGGTCAGCACCTGCAAGATGTGGTTCTGCAATACATCTCGCGTTGCGCCCACACCGTCATAGAACTTGCCTCGACCTTCAATGCCGAAGTTCTCTGCCATGGTGATCTGGATATTTGAGACGTAGTTGCGATTCCACACTGGCTCAAAGAGAGTATTTGCAAAGCGGAATACCAAGAGATCTTCTACCGCTTCTTTCCCAAGATAGTGATCGATGCGATAAATCTGATCTTCAGGCAACACCTGCTTGAGTTCGCTATCGAGCTGGATTGCAGATTCAAGATCGCGGCCAAACGGTTTCTCAACTACAACGCGTGCCTTCTTCGTAATCCCAACTTTTGCCAAACCCTGTGTGATCTTTGCAAAATGCTCTGGAGCGATAGCCAGATAAATAACAGGTAATTTGAAATCCTTTATGAGCTCGGCAAGTTGATCAAAAGTATCCGGATTCTCATAATCTCCAACAAGTAGCTGCATCTCGTTAAGCAGCTTTCCAAGTACCTTTTCGTCGGCATCTGGTTTACGAACTCTTATAGCCGTTTCCACATTTGATTTAAACTCTTCTTGGGTCCACTTCGAAGATGCAACACCAAAGATCTTTACATCAAGCTCATTGAGTTCTTCGAGATCGTAAAGGGCGGGAAACAACTTCTTCTTCGCCAAATCTCCGGTCGCGCCGAATAGAACTAAAGCATCAGCTTTCATTCAGTTATGCCTTTGGCTTTTCATTGTGGCCGCCGAACTTGTAGCGCATTGCACTCAAGACTCGGTTAGCAAATTCATCATTGTTGCGTGATGCAAAGCGTGCATAAAGAGAAGCGCTCAATACATGTGCAGGAATTCCTGCTTCGATTGCGGCTTGGACAGTCCATCGTCCTTCACCACTATCGCTTACTTGTGTTGAGTACTCAGTGAGTTCTTCTGATTCAACGAGTGCTTGTGCAGTGAGATCAAGTAGCCATGACGCAACTACTGAACCTCGACGCCAGACTTCTGTGATTGCTGGAATATCTAGATCGTAGGCAGGTGTCATCTCATCGGCAGCCTCAAAGATTGCAAGACCTTCGGCGAAAGCGGCCATCATGCCGTACTCAATTCCATTGTGAATCATCTTTACAAAGTGGCCAGAACCAACTGGGCCACAGTGTAGGTATCCGTATTCAGCTTGCGCAGGTTCACCTGTGCGACCTGGTGTGCGATCTGCTGATTCAACTCCTGGGCAGAGCGCTTTAAAAATTGGATCGAGGTCTGCGACAACTTTCTTGTCCCCGCCGATCATCAATGAATATCCGCGTTCAAGGCCGTACACGCCGCCTGATGTTCCGACATCGACAAAGTTGATGCCCTTTTCTGCCAAGAGCGCTGCATTCTTCAAGTCATTTTTGTAGTAACTATTTCCACCATCGATGATGGTGTCACCTTTTTCAAGATGCTCTGCCATGGCAACAATTGTCGAATCTGTAACGCCAGCTGGCACCATGATCCAAATTGTGCGCGGAGCTGTCAGCTTTGCTGCCATATCTGCCATATCCGATGTCGCGATCGCACCTTCTGCTGCAAGGCTTTTAACTGCGTCTGCGCTGAGGTCATAGACGGCTGAGGTAATTCCATGACGAGAGAGGCGGCGCACAATGTTTGCGCCCATTCTGCCGAGTCCGACCATTCCGAAGTTCACGTTTTGGTTCATATCCTCATACCCTCTTTCGAAATTACTCGTGAAGTCTATTCTAGTTACTCAGTAAAAAATGCATCTGTATCAACGATAAGACGTGTGTGATCTGCCGCCCGTACATAACTGGCCGGTATTGAGAGATCTCCCTCAATAATCTTGGTAACTGCATCGGCCTTTGATGCGCCAGACGCGATTATCCAGACCAAAGTTGAGGTGTTAATCATCGAGAGGGTGAACGTTGCGCGAATTGATGGTGGTTTTGGTGAATCAGTAATCGCGATTACTTTCTCCAGGCGATCTATGTGAGCAGCGCCCGGAAATAGAGAAGCAACATGGCCATCAGGGCCAAGTCCAAGAATTGTTAGATCCATAAAGTTTTCATCGAGCTGGGCAAGGTAATCGTCTACTGCGATTTCAATGTTTTCAACTTCATCACTTGCACGAAGAGTGTGAAT
>Ga0208596_1000307_pt1 | contig 16360 bp, 14 predicted proteins | sample LakMenEpi12Jul11_FD_150686 | JGI IMG/M metagenome (GOLD analysis project Ga0208596, IMG submission 150686) | Freshwater microbial communities from Lake Mendota, WI - 12JUL2011 deep hole epilimnion (SPAdes) | ecosystem: Environmental > Aquatic > Freshwater > Lake > Epilimnion/Euphotic zone ...
CGATACCAAGGTTTAAGGGGTATATTTAGTGGGATATTGAGGTTTTGATGGACATTATCAAAATAATCACCAAATTCACTATTCATCCAACTTTCAAAGGGAAAAGAAAAGCCTTTTTTTGGTCTATTTATTACCCAATCAGGTATTTCTGTAATTGCTTGTGTTAACAGTTTTTTCCCCTGTGCTAAACGAATATTACTAGGAATTGGTGCAACAGCTTCTAATAAATTTTTATCCACAAAAGGAACACGCAATTCTAGACCCCAATTCATACTCATTACATCGCTATCTCGTAGTAATTGATTACGCATATAACAACTTAGTTCTAAAAAGCTAACTTCATCTTCTGGAGTAGAACCCCACCCTAACCCTCCCCTTGCTAAGGGGAGGGAACTAGATTCCGGTTTCTTCCCTTGATAAGGGGGGACTAAGGGGGGTAATATCGGGGTGCTTATTGATAATTGATTAATAATCATACAAGCTTCTTCATGAGAAAAAATACCGCGAAAAGTACCATAAGCAGAAGCAAAACTAGGGGTTTGTGTTAAAAAATCACCGAATCTTTTTATTCTTGGTGAATTTCCCCAACTTTCTAATCCTATACCCAAACCCGTACGGAGGAAAGGTAATATATTTAGTTTTTTACTCCATTCTACCATTTGGGGAACTTTTTGAAATGACTGATATCCACCAAATATTTCATCTCCTCCTAAACCTGATAATACTACTTTCATGCCATGATCATGGGCAACTTTAGAGACACAAAATGTATTAAAGCCATCAATACTTGGTTGATCAATTGCTGCGAGGAAATCTGGTAATATGGTCTTAGCAAAGGATGATGTAACTTGATATTCTGTGTGTTTTGCACCGAAATGATTAGCGATTTTTTGAGCTAATTCTCCTTCATTAAATTCTGATTCAGCAAAAGTTATGGAATAGGTAGATAATTGTGATTTTTGAGTTTGGGTTGCTAAAGCAAGAATGGTTGTAGAGTCAATACCACCACTGAGGAAAATTCCTACGGGTACATCACTAATAAAATGATGTTGAATGGAATCTAATAAAGCTTTACGGACTATTTCTCGCGCTTCTGGAGGAGAAATTTTTTCAGGAGTAAAATTTATTTGCCAATATTGTTTTTTAGTAATATTTCCATTCTGCCAATATAGCCAATTACCAGCAGATAAACAATGAATGTCAGCGATTAGGGTGTATGGTTCGGGAACTGAACCAGTTGTTAAATAACCATATAATCCTTCCAAACTCATATTAATTGCAGGTAAACCAGATGCTAAAACCGCTCTGAGTTCGGACGCAAATACTAAAGTTGTACCTAATTGGTAATAATAAAGTGGTTTAATTCCTAAAGGGTCACGAGCTAAAAAACAAGTTTTTTCTAAATCATCCCAAATCGCAAAAGCAAACATTCCTCGTAAATGTTGGACACAATCGGAACCGATTCTTTGATATAGTTTAAGAATAACTTCTGTATCTGTTTGGGAATGAAATTTTTCACCTTGAGAAATAAGATTTTCTCGTAGTTCTTGAAAGTTGTAAATTTCTCCGTTAAATGTAATATGATAGCGGTTGTCAGTGGTGGACATGGGTTGATGTCCAGCAGCACTGAGATCAAGAATAGAAAGCCGAGTGTGAGCTAAAGCTGCTTGTTTGTCAGTTGAAATATAAATACCTGCATCATCTGGTCCACGATGTTTGAGTGCAGTTTGCATCTTTTCGATTTTTGCTTCTAATCTTCCATTATTGGTATTTAGTCTGATAATACCCGCAATTCCGCACATATTTTTTATTTTTTATTACTATATAAAACACTATGAATTGGTATAAAATCGGGAATTTAATCATTGGATTTAACTATGAATTAAATAGATATATATCTATGATAATCATGTTTAAATTTCACCTAAATCTCATCTAAATTGACTCCCAAAACCCGCAATTTTTCAGCTAATTTATCTGCTCGCTGTTTTTCCTGTTCTGCTCGTTCAGCAAAAGTAGGAATCCAATCACCATTTTGATTGTACCAACGTAGCCATAAACCTTCTGTACCTTGATATTTTCCCGACCAAACTCCTACTCCTAATTCCAATTCAGGAAACCAGAATTCTGGCTCTACAAGTTCTACTGCTTGATATCTTGTACCAACCAATTGAAATACTCGTAATTTATTTTCATATCTATCAAAGATAACATAGTAGGGCGATCGCAAATACTGTTCATAGGCTTGCCATTTTGTGGGTGGTTTATTCGCGCTTCTTAATGTTTGTCCTAAGTCTTCTGCTTCCGTACCTGGTGATAATAATTCTACTATTAAAAATGGAGCTAATCCTTCTTGCCAAATTACATAACTCAACCGCATATCTTCTTGTTTTTCAGAAGCAGCTACACCTAAGACTAAAAACCAATCAGGTCTTTTATACCATGAATAATGACGACCATCATAGTATAAGTTTAAATCTGTACCAATGAACATTTCCTCCCTGGGATAAATGGGAGATTGACAGGTTTCCCGTAATAATTGCGGTTGAAAATCATGAAATTCGTCTGGTAAACCTGGCTCCTCTGGATTTTCACTAGGTAAATCATACATTGTGGGCATGGTTTCCCATGGTGGACGGGGATGTATAGAGTCTAATTCTTCTTCAACAGCTTCGCTGGGTAAATTATACATAGTGGGCATGGTTTTGTGAGGAGGTGCTTCTTTTTGATACATAATTAACTAGCTACTATGTTTCATTGCCGTTGTCAGAATTATGTCAAATCGGGGATTTATTCCCTGAGTTCCAGCCGTCAAAATCCTGCAAATATCCAGCCAATGTTTTCTGAAACTGCTCGAAACTAAAGTTATCAATGACCTGTTGACGTAAAGATTCTGGTTGATACATTAAAGGGTTGGGATATGTATTTTGTAAAATTTGAATAATAGTTTGAGTAATTTCACTTACATCGTCAGGATTTACTAACGCCCCTAGTTTACCATGACAAAGCGCGTCCGTTGCACCGTCTTGATTACCTCCCAATACAGGTTTACCACAAGCTAAGGCTTCTAAGTAGACAATACCAAATCCTTCTTTTTTACTGGGCATAGCAAAAATATCACAGAGATTGTAGTAATCACACAGTTGTTCATCAGGAATAAATCCAGCTAAGGTGACACAATCTTGTAATCCGAGTTGGGTAATTAATTGCTTAATTCTAGTTTCGTCATTTCCTTTACCCACAAGAATGTAATGAATATCGGGAATTTGCTGACGAATTTGAGGAAGTGCTTGAAGAATTTGGTCATAACCCTTATAACGTTCAACCTCTGCTAGTCGAGCTACAGTTAATATTATAGGTTGTTCCCGCCTTAGTCCATATTTTTCTAATAAATAACTAGGTTTGGGGGCTAGTTGAAAGCGACTTGGATCAAACTGGCATGGCAAAATAACAATTTTATTCGGGTCAAGATTTTGTTCTTTGATGAGGCGATCGCGTGTGTAACTGCTAATTGCTAAAATCAGGTCTGCATGATGTAAAGCTGTTTGCAAAGCTGAGTTTTTGATATCCCAGGCTTCGATACCATAAGCAGTAGTCCAATAAGGGATATTTGTCAACCGTTTTAGCCAGTAGGCTGCAACAGTAAAGTTCAGGTGTCCGGTAATGATTAGATTTGGGTGCTTCCAGATTCCCCAACCAATTAACTGGGCTGCAAATGCAACTGTTCTCAGTGGTGATGGTATAGATCCAGCAAAGTGAAACCTAGTAGGGGCTAGGGTTGAGAAGTTGGGTGAGGAATGTCTATCATGTTTGATCAAGATATCATAATCAGTATCGGGGGAGATATTTTGAATGGCTTGGAGGAAGAAACAGCAGTATGTTTGAATACCCCCTGTAAATTCAAATATGTTGGGAAACCACAGGTGAAAGTTAACTTTATTCATAAAAATTAAAAAATTTATTTAGCTTTGCCCATAAGATTATTTCAATCATAAACTATATAAAAATATGAGCTATTTCTTTAACAAATAACTCACCAGTCTTCTCTAAATCCAGGTTTTTAGCAGCGAAATTTTGAATTTCTTGATTGATTTCATATATTTTAGGCTGTGATACCAAAGACTCTAACTCTATCTGAAAAGCTCGAGTATCTCCCATAGGAATAGAATGTAAAAATTGCCCAGACCCTAAACTACTTAATTCATTTGATACTAATCCTTGATATAAAACTATGGGTAAGCCACTAGCTAAAGCCTCGCAAGCTACTGTCCAACCAGCAGGTTGCCAAGTAGAATCTACTAATCCAGCATATACAGAGGCATGATGCAGCAAAAAACGCAGAAATGGATAACTAATTCTTTCAAAGAAAAAGCAACGTTCTGTAAGTCCTCTATTGAGAATTTCCTGTCGAAACCACTTAGCGTCTTTATCTTTTGAATACTGAGAAATGCGAACTAATCGTAAGTTACTGCGGGTTAAAATTTCTAAGGCATGACTATGGCAACGCTGTTCATCTCCAGGCATAATTACATAAGGAGATCCTAATAAATTTTCTACTGTCTTGCGTTCGCTTTCAGGAACATCAAACCAATCAGATTGAGAACGATAAAACTTTGTATCAATGCCACAAGTAAATTTTATTACTGGTAAATAGTCCGGTAGCATCTGACGAGCCATTTGCTTTTGTTCAGATGTCATTACTACCAATGCTTTAGCAAACAAAGCAGCCCAATGTGTAGCGATACCCAGTTTTCGGAGTCGAATATTAGGTAAAGTGTCCAAATTCCATACATAGGATGCTAGTATAACTTTCCTACGAGGAGGTTTAAGCCAAGCCTGTTTAAATGTGGCTTTAATTCCTTCAGATGCCCAGAGTAATGCAGCATCTACTGATCCTAATGCTTTGACAATATTTTGTTCTCTATGGATTGATTTAAAGAGGTTTTGATTATTGGTTTCAGTTCTGGGGGATGAAAAATCAACCGCAGATAAGTGATGACCATTTTGATAAAAAGCAGCACCAAAACCATAAGGTAAAGGTAATCTGGGACGATTAGTAGAAAATTCTAAAGCGTCTACCCACTGCTGAGAATTATCATTAATGCCTACTAATAGATGTACCATATTTATTTTTTGGCAATAATTAAAGGATTACTATAAAGTAACTCAGGCAACAGATTACGAAATCTGCTAAATTGAGTACCAGGATCTCGACATAGTTGGATTTCAAATCCAGATTGTCTTAGTAATTGATATAGCAAAGGAATAGTAAAATAGTGTAAATGTCCACCATCCCATCCCCATTGATTGCACCAAACAGTTAAATCACCTTTATTTCCAAACCAACTTGCTGTAATTGGTAAATTGCCAAAAAATAAACCTACTCTATGTTTGATATAGGCTACATTGGGAACTCTAATAATTAAAATCCCTCCTTGTTTGAGGATTCTAGAACAATTTTCTACAAAGCCAAAAACATCAAAGACGTGTTCCATAATATCTAAAGCAATTACTACATCAAATAAATCTGGGTTTATTATATGAAATTGTGTATCAAAGTTACATTCATAAAATCTAGCTTTTCTTTGTGGTTCTAAAACTGTATCTTCAATTAATTTTTCAACTTCAGCAATTCTAGTAGAAGAGATATCAAATCCCGTTAATTCGATTATTTCTAAAGAATTTAATAATACTCTAGAAAGACTTCCATCACCGATACTTAATTCAGCTATTTTTAGCCCTTTTTTTCGATTTTCTAAATCCTGCAAATATTCAATAATAAATTTGTCTCGGCCATTAATGAGATTTTTTATATCTTGATTATTGAAGTTTTCTTTCTTGTCACTAACTTGTAGTTCGTAAAGTTGTTTTTGATCCATTGGTTTACGCTCCTTGATCTACTTAATCTATCCATCTCATCACTATTTACATATAAAAGTGATAAAAGAAAATTACAATGTCAGAGAAACAGAAGAAATATGGTTATTGTAACTCTGACGAGAAAAATTTATAACAAATCCCATACAAACGCAAAGTAAAACTCCAGAAGAAAGTTCTAAAACTCCAGTAAGTCCAGTGAGTAACCCAAAACTTAGTACAAGAGGGGGTATACAAAAAAGAACTACACGGACAGGTTTTATTTTCATAAAAGCTCGAAAAGCCAAGCGAATAAAAGTTAATATTATCCCAGCAAAAGCAGCTAATTTGGGTAATCCCCAAAATAACCCACTCTCTATCCAAAGGGCGCTGATTCCAAACTCTCTTGGCTTATTTCCCAATGATCCTAGTCCTTCTCCAAACAAAGAGACTTCTTCGGGAATTAAAGAAATTTGAACAGATTGATTAACCCTGCCTTGAATATCCCCTTTTTCGACTGATTGTTGTAGGAATCCTAAAACTGGAAAATTATTAATTTCTTGTCCTAATGATGAAAATTTTTCAGGGGAAGTAAGTCCTATTGTTACACTGATAAATACCACAACCAGCAACAATTCAAAGATTGGCTTAAAAAGGTACTTCATTTTAAATTTGCCTTGAGAAGAGAAGAAACTCATGAAGATTGTGAATCCTAACAAAATAAAAACTGTAATCGTAATCAACAATCTTGAACGAGCCCCAGAAATAAACATTGCAGTTAAACCACTAAGAATATTGAATAATATCCAGAAAATCTTAAATTTAGACTTTGGTTGATTATCTAATAATAACACAAAAGCTAAATAAAATTGAACAAGTCCCAGTGATGAGTAACGATCAGCACTTGTAAAAATAGACGGTAATCTAGAAAAACTACCACCTTCTAAAAGGTTTCTAGCAATAATACCTCCGGTTTTAACATAATTATTATCTATAAAAAAATTAGGATTTATTTTAAATTGAATTAATCCTATTATGTTTACGGGTATCATAGCTAAATGGTACAATTGTGCTAAAGTAACCCCATTAAAATAAGGGCAATATTTTATAATTACTAATGTATATCCTAGAGGAAGTAAAACATACATGGAAGTAGATATCCCTGCTATGAGAGGTGAGTTATTAGATGCCAATAAAAACTCAAATACATAAACACCGATCAGAAAATAAATACAATTGCTAATCTGCTTTTCTTCAAAACTAAGAAGTAATTTAATTTTCCTTCGTCCTGAATTGCTGACGATAATCCATATCAAAATAGCAAAAGCTGACCCATAAAGGCTACCAAGAGCTACTGCTGCTGGAAGATATCGTTTTAAAATATCGCCATAGACTGTTAGCAAAACAATTGCTAAATAAACCTTATTCATATTTCTTTAATTCCTTCTAAAAAAATATTAGAAATTTTTTCCCATGTCAAATAATTTTGATAATAATCACGATTAGAACTTCCGTGACTTTGACGTAATAGTACATCATTACAAATGTTCACAACAGACTTACACCATTGGTGAGAATTATTAACAGGAACTAGTGTTACCCCCTCTAACTCAGTCCAAAAAGCGTCAGTCATATAACCTGATGTCCCTACGATGGGTAAACCGTGCTGTAAAGCAGCCATAACAGTGCCTCGCTTGGCATTTAAACCGCATTGATGAGGAACAAGAAAAATATCACTTATTTGCAACCACTGAGAAATTTCTATTTCTGACAAGCGCCCTGGATTAAGAATAGGATGCGACAGAGTGAACCATTCAAGAGGAACTCCTCCTATAAATAACCAAGAAACGGGAATTTTTTGAGTCAGTAAATAACCATCTAATTTATTGACAAAATCACGTTTCCATTTGAGAGCCGTTCCTCCCCCAAATATTGTTAAAATAACAGTCTCAGGAATAATACTATGTTGCTGTCTGAATATATCGCGGTTTGTTGGCACAAAAGGAAAATTAGAGCCTAATGGTAAACGAGTAGTTTTTTCAGCGTATCCCCACGATATTAACTCATCAACTAAAGGCTGAGATGCTGTAAAGACAAAATATGAAATATCTACAAGGGTTTTTAAAAGTCGTTTTTGTATTTCTCCTTTCCACCAACTAAGGGGATATGTCCAAAGCTGAAAGTAAGTTTCATGGATAATAATGGAAGTTTGCCATCGTTGACTACAAGCTTGCCAAAATTTAACAAATGCAAAATCTTGACGACCTTGGTTATGGGAATACATCAAAGGTGTGTATTGTAGAACAATATGATCAACATCTAATTGTTCTAATTTTGTCAATAGATGAGACAGTCCAGGACTACTCCAGTCATCTTCAATGATCAGTCGGTTGTGGTCAACTTGTCCACGACCTGCAATAATTGTTACTTTATGCCCTTCATACTCTAAGGCTTTAGCCAATAGAATAGTATGATCACTTATTCCACAAGGGTAAGGGGGAAGATTTCTAGTAATGATTGCGATCTTCATGAATTCATAATTAATACAAAAAGTTTAAGATATTGCATATAAAGTATTACATGATATCTAGCGAGCTAAATTCAAAGCATAATCCCCTACACCATCAATTGCTGGAGGAAGTCGCGGTACAATGGCAATTACAGTAGCTAAATTACTCATATTCTCTTTGCCCATAAAAGCCCATAGGTTGCTTGATCATCTGTTATTTTGAGAATTTTAAATCCTAAACCAACTACTTTGTCAAGTAAATCCTGTGTTGAATAATGATTAACTAAATGATATTCCATCGTTAAATATTTGACGCATTTCCAAGATTCAGTATCATTAAAAATATCCCATTCTGCACCTTCACAGTCCATTTTGAGAATATCTATATTTCCTCCCAATTTTTGAATACATTCTTTAAATGGAACTTGTCGAATTGAACCAGTTTTGTCAGGAGAAGAAAAGGTTAAAACAGAATCACTATTAGTTGACAATTTTACTTTACCTTCTTTACTACCAACTGCCTCCATATAATATTTAAAATTACCAATTTTTGATTGATGATCTAAATAAAACTGCATTTCTTTATTCGGTTCATAACCATGAATCAGTGCGTTAGGATAAACAGTACGTGCATACAAACTAAATAAACCAGCATGAGAACCAATATCTAGTATTGTCTCAACTGGTTGAGATACATGACGTTGATTAATTCCATAACAATCATCTAGAAAAATATCTAAGAATGCTACACGAGTTCCATTATCATCAGGGAGATTTAGAGATTTTAATTCATTATTTATGATTACTTGCTTGGGGAGTTGCCAGTCAGCAGTTCTTGTGAACTGAATACCAAATTTTCTTGCTTGTTGAGAACGACGGAATAGATTAATAACTCTAGAAATAATTTTCATTTTTTGTTTCCAATTTTTCAAATTAAGACCATTGTAAAATTCATAAGTAGCGTTTCTAAAAGGTTCTGAATACTTGATCCCCAGGTAAGCGATCGCTCACTTGTGTCAACCGTACTACTAAACTTTTCTGTAGAGGAGACAGCCAAAAGCAACTTAAAGCATAATCCCCTACACCATCAATTGCTGGAGGAAGTCGCGGTACAATGGCAATTACAGTAGCTAAATTACTCATATTATCTCATTAAATTTATGTCATACAGTGAATTTACCACACTTGATAAAGTTAAAAGGGCTTTCAACTTAATTATCGAAGAAGATCATAATCTATTTGCTGAAGTCGAAGGTCTTGTATTATCTGATTATCTGAAGCAAACACTGAAAGAATACTTACCTCTAGCAACTGCTATTAATACGGAAAAAGCCCGTTCTGAATTTTTAATTGCTCCTATTTTAGCAGAAGTACGTCGTCTAACTAACTATCAAATCAGTTTATTTTCTGGAACTGAATTTGATGTTGATCAGGAAAAAGGGTTATCTGGCTATTGTGACTATATTATTAGCTGCTCAAAGGAACAGTATTTTATTACTGTACCAGTAGTTACGATTGTGGAAGCTAAAAATGAAAATATTAAGGGTGGTTTAGGACAATGTATTGCTGAAATGGTAGCCGCTCAAATATTTAATCAACAAGAACATCACCCTTTACCGGAAATTTATGGTGTGGTTTCGACGGGAACTGTTTGGAAATTTCTGATTTTGAAAGATGATCTTGTTTTGATTGATTCTCAAGAGTATTACATTAATCAAGTTAATATCATTTTAGCTATTATGCTCCTACCTATTAAAACATTGTTGTCTTGATATAGCAATTCGGAATTATTCAGAATAAAACTCTATTGATTCTCAGGAATATTACATTAATCAAGTTAATATAATCTTAGCTATTATGCTCCTACCTATTAAAACATTGTTGTCTTGATATAGCAATTCGGAATTATTCAGAATAAAACTCTGTAGAATTAGGAACTGGGTTTCGCATTATCTCCAGCGATTTAATTATTTAGTTACAGTAGTTGCAGTTATTTTGTCACTTACCAGTAGTTATCCCCTATATTTGAATATTATTTTCTCCTCAGCTTGTTTAAATTCAATATCAAATAAATCAAACACGACTTCCCTACCTAATAAAACTTCCTGGCAATCCTCATTTTGTAACCAAGCAACAGGAGCAGAAAAGGTATAATCATCAATCTGCATTTCAACTTGTCGGAGTACATATTGTACACTCCCTCCTACCCCCTCTCCATTACTAAGAACTTCTCCTTGAGAGAGGGCATATCCCAAATCTGTACCTAAATAAAGCGTAATTAGGCTAATATCTGAACCAGAATCTACGAGCATTTCCAGGATTTTAGAATTTTGAAAAGTTAGACAGACTTCGTATTTTGGCTGCCAATCATGTTTTTTGACTGTTCTAAAACGCACTGGTAAAAATTTAACTGGCTCAACAAATTCGTTTTCGTAGATACGCTCAGTGATGTAGTCAGAAGATGTTAAGTTCTGAAGGTCAATTTGCTGTGTCATGATTCTATAATCTTGGTGATGAGCTACTACACCATCTTTAGTGTAAATAATCCATTCTCCACGATATTGTTTTAATTTTTGGTAATTTGCCTTACGCCATTCTTTGGCACTATTGTATTTTTTTTCGTCCATATTTAACTATATAAAAGTCGGGGAGAATTAAAATTATATTCATTATAATCAATGGTACATTTTTTGGTGTTCTTTAACCCATTCTTCATAGGTTTCTGAAAGTTTCTGAATATTTGCCTCCCAGGTAAGCGATCGCTTAATTGTGTCAATCTTGCTGCTAAAATTGAGTTAGTGATTTACAATCCTTGTAGAGACGTTCCATGGAACGTCTCTACATTCTTTTCTGGAGATGTCTAATGTATTAGTAAAGTTATCTGTAATTTGATTAACAGTAAATCTTTCAATTTCTGCTGCACTTAGCTAAATTGCTCATCATCCGTTCCTAATTAGGATGAGTTAATAAAGCAACAGTAGTTGTATGTAATTTACGCTTTACGGTTAAAGGCAAGGAGCAAGTTAGTTTTTCACAAGTTTCAACCCAGGATTTTGGTAATAGTTTCAATAAATGATGTAGTTTCACATGACCATTAGTTAATGGATTAGTAACTAGTCGAGTTTCTTTAACAACTAATCCTGCTTGATATGTGAGTTGTTCTATTTCATCCAAATGGAGTAAAAAAATATGTCCATCCGAGTTGGGCTTAAATTGCATTATTTCATATTGACTCGGATCAGAACAATCAGAGAACTTGGGTAATGTATTTTTGAAATATCCGCCATTTGGCGTGGTTAGTACAATATGACCGCCAGGTTTAAGCATTTGAGCAATAGTTTTCAAAAATTCATCAGGATGAGCTACGTGTTCAATTACTTCAGCAATTAAAACTATATCAAATTGATTATTAATGTCTAGATCAAAAATATTTCCTGGTACATAGTGTACAATACCCGATTCCCATTTTAACTTAACGTAGTCAATTAGCTCTTCGCGTAAATCGTTCCAAGTAACTTCATAACCTAGTTCTGCTAATAACAAGCTAAAGTTGCCTTGTGCTGCTGCTACATCTAGAATTTTGGCTCCTGGTTTTGCCACTTTGTAAATCAAGTCTAATGTATGTTTTCGGCGATTGCCGTAGGCATAAGTATAGCCGGGGGCATCAAATGATCCATATATCTCTAGTAAATCATAAGGATAGCTGTATTTCCAGCTATCAAGCCAGCTTTCTTGAAAGATAGGTTGTTTCATTTTTTAATGAATTTAGTTTTTATTTGGAAAATACTTATCATTCTTTCTTTAAAGAAAGAATTTAAACTATAATTTGATTGGTTTATATTTCAATAATACAATTGCCATTTGTAAAAATGAAAAATGTTCTAAAAAAGCTTCATGAATGCCAAATAGATTTAATTTTAAAATTTCTGGAATTGTACTTTTTAGTATACCATATAAAGCAATTTTTAAGTAATATTTAGAATTAATATTTGATACTTGCTCAGGGTGAATGGACAAATAAATTAGTGTAGATTTTTGATGTTGTTTCAGTTTTTTCCAACCTCCTTTATGTCGCCACGGATGACAAACTGACGCAGTTTTTATAAAAAGAAATTTATGTCCATATTTGGTAAGTCTTAGCCTCAAATCTACATCTTCCATGGCAGCATAAGGAAAACGCTCATCAAAACCATTGAGCGACTCAAAAAGTTGTCGTTGTATGCAGAAATTACATGACCATAAATATCCTCCTGACTCATTAATAGGTGAGATTTCTGCAAGATTTTTTCTTGGGCGATCAACATAGGTTCGCCCCTCGAAAACCAAGTAAGATTTATTGTTAGCGATCGCTTCTCGATAAGATTCCAACCACTGGGGATCAGGCAAACAATCATCATCAGTAAATGCTAACCATTCTCCCCTAGCGTACTTTGCCCCATTATTGCGATTAGCCGCGGGACCTTTTCGAGATCCAGCCACCCACTTTACCCAAGGGTAATTTTGCTGAATCATTTCTTGAGCGGTGGACTCATAACCATCATCAGTAACAATGACTTCATATTGTTCTGCTGGTAATGTTTGGACACCAGGAGCAAGGCAATCTAGGCATTTAGCTAATAAGTCGTTGCGGTGATAGGTGGGGATGATAACTGAAAATATTTTTTGCTGGATCATTTTTAATAAATTTGATAAATACAAAGCTCGAGTTTCAAATACCTTTATTAATATTGCTTGAAGCACCGACAAATGTTTTGTAAACATTTCTTATTAATCTAAGCCACAACTTACATGAGACTGATAAAAACACTCTGTCACGAAACAGGAATGGAGTATTCACTGCAATTAGTGATGCATGTAGGGCTTGATGCCAAGCTGCTCGGATGCTTAAAGAATCTTTATTAAAAAGTTTATGTATTTCTATACCAGCTAATTGTCTTGTTAATTCTTGGTGAATCTTTTTTGCAGTTACTTCATCACACTGGTCAGAAATTTCCTTCGATAATTTTTTCTTTTCGCCTATCATGAAACTTTGATCTGGTGAGCAAGTTTTCGAGTCTTTATGATATCGGTAGAATGACGTTTTTCGGGACAGTAAAAATGGAGGACCGAATTTCAGATAGATTTCAGCAAAAAATTTATGATCCATACTGTGCTGACGATTGACATCAAAATAAGGTTTTGGAAGCACCTCACTTATCCAGAAAACTCCTGGTTGAGCCACTAACTGATTGGCAACAAACAATGGCAAATTACCTGAACTAGGATACCAAATCGAACTTGTGTTTATATTTTCACCAACTAAGACTATTGAACCTAGCCATTTTATATCTGTCTTCTTCAGAAATACATCAGCTACATCCCAAAAAACATTAGGGAAGTATAAATCATCACTATTGAGATAGGCACTGATAGTACCGCTACTATAATGAAATCCTTTATTTAAAGCATCGGACTGACCATTATCAGGTTCACTGACCCAATGAGCTAACCAAGACTCGTATTTCTTAATTACTTCAACAGAATTATCGTCACTACTGCCGTCAATAATGATATATTCCAAATTCGGATAGCCCTGAAGCAAAACTGATCTAATTGTTTCTTCTATAAACTGACCCTGATTATAACTCGGAGTAACAATACTAATGCGAGGCCAATCAGAACCATCAGCCATTTTATCTGGTAAAGGTTCGGTTTGCTCTGTCCAAGGCCAGCCTGTTTTGCCTTCTGGGGCTGGTGGTAAGTCTTTTAAGGTTAAAGCAGTGTTTACAAGTGGCATATTATTTTTTTGAAGGATTAGATTTTGAATAATTTATTAAACAAATTGAAATTCATTAATCTAGATACACAATATATAAATATTGCTGCATTACGAATAATGCTTTTTATACACTTGTTTTTCTAGTTATATATACTGTGTTTCTTGCAGTTCTAAGGAATATTTTTTATATGGCGATTCGCCAATTTTCGTTCATTTTTTTCCTTAATTGCTTATTTTATCATAAACAACGACCAATTTGAGATTTCATAAAGAAGAGCGATCGCTTTCAAGCAAGATAAACAAAGTATATCTCACTTACCCCCACCCTAGAGTTTCAGATTCCCGATTTCTTTGATTTATTGTGTTCATAAATGATCAACTGCTCTGCTGAAGTCGGGGATCTGGGGATGATCAGATTATATATTCAGTTGCCATACTAGTACAGCGCTGATACTTCTCTTCTGGCATATCGTCTACCCTTTATAGACCGTAGCACGGAAATAGGCATCACCATTTTCAAAAAATGGCAACTTTTGATACAAAGGGCTACCACGAAAATTATAAAACTTAATAATTTTTTGTAGTCCACGCCCCAACCTATCCATGAAACCATAATCTTTGAGCATTTGGGCAATAAGAGGATTGCGGTAATAAGAAATACCAGCTAAAGCCCGATCTAAATTGAGTGTATTAGGTAAACTACCGGGTGAGAACAACTCTAGGCGATTATTAAATAATGAGAGCCGAATACGTTGTCCAAATATTGACCAGTCTCGATGGGCAAAAGCATTAACTATTAGTTCACGAACCACAAAAGGTTCATATTCTGGAATGTCTTGTCGGCGGGTTTGTTCTACATTAAATACTGGATGATGTCGAGAGTTGCGACGGACAAATGACTCTGCAGCTTGAATGCATTCGGGAATAGTTTCTCCTAAATCAAGGCTGTCTAAGAACTCTGAAGTTACATCATCTCCCGTAAAAGCATTTAACTCAATGCCAGCCTGTGGTAGCATTTTCATAGTTTGCCTGGAAAAAAATAGACTTCCTGCGATATTTAATCGTTCTTGTTCATCTAATATTTGAAGATTATACCACGTCCGTGGACAATTTTCTTCTGCTGATAGTCCTCTGATTTCTTGGCAATAATGGTTTATCTTTAATGGATCTAAATCAGATATACCAGTGTTGGGTAATGCTGAAACCTCAAAATGAAATTGTCCACCATCTTGTAATAATCTAATCAGTTCTTCTTGAGTTGGCTCAATTGCCGCAGTACCAGCACGAATGTAGTAACGATTGAGAGATCTAACTTTGTAAGGCTTGAAAAAACCTTTTTCTACTTCAATAATGACAACTTTCTGTTCACCAGAGGATACGGAAAATAATTCAGGAATTATAGGGGGTTGTATATTATTTCTACAAATTTGGATAATTTTTTCCATTAAAAGATGAGTATCTTTTACCCCAGATATTTGCCCATTATCTTCTACCCCAATGAGAATTTTGCCGCCCCGCATATTGGCAAAGGCTACAATTTCTTTAGCTAGACTTTCATTGCGAAACTCTCCAGATTTAAACTCAATTTGAGAGTTTTCACCCAATGTAATTAATTCTATTAATTTATCTGGATTCATTTAGTTAGTAAAAGAGTTTATCTGCTTTTGGAATCACATTCAGTAGCGATCGCTCTACATAACTTCATTTTTCAGCACTAAGGGCGAACTGCTTGCAGCAGCGCTTCGCTATCGCTCGACAATTTTCGCTCATTTTTTACCTTTAATTGTTTATCTTAGAAATAACGTTACAATCCCCAAGGACTAATTTGAGATTTCATAAAGAAGAGCGATCGCTTTCAAGCAAGATAAACAAAGTATATCTCAATTGCCGCTACCCTAGAATTTAAAATCCCCGACTTCTCAGAAAAGTCGGGCATATTATGATCTTATTTTATAGGGTGAAGGCTTCTTTTTTGGTGATGTCTATTGATCAAGGCTTAGTCAAGAGAAATACCAAGCGATCGCATTTTTTGCTTTAATTCATACAACTCCCTATTAGCTTGTTCAGCCCTTTGGGATTCTTGTTCAGCCCTTTGGGATTCTTGTTCAGCCCTTTGAGATTCTTGTTCAGCCCTTTGGGATTCTTGTTCAGCCCTTTGAGATTCTTGTTCAGCCCTTTGAGATTCTTGTTCAGCCCTTTGAGATTCTTGTTCAGCCCTTTGAGATTCTTGTTCAGCC
>Ga0208596_1000311_pt1 | contig 16183 bp, 12 predicted proteins | sample LakMenEpi12Jul11_FD_150686 | JGI IMG/M metagenome (GOLD analysis project Ga0208596, IMG submission 150686) | Freshwater microbial communities from Lake Mendota, WI - 12JUL2011 deep hole epilimnion (SPAdes) | ecosystem: Environmental > Aquatic > Freshwater > Lake > Epilimnion/Euphotic zone ...
ATGATGCTGAACCTCTTTATTTACAATCTTTAGATATCAAAAAACGCCAACTAGGTAATGATTATCCTGATGTTGCTACTAGTCTTAATAATTTAGCACTTTTGTATGAATCTCAAAGAAAATATTTAGAAGCTGAAAATCTAGCTCAACAAGCTTTAGTAATATATTAACAAAAATTAGGGAATGAACACCCTGATACGCAAAATGCAGCACTTACGGTAAAAGCCTTATATATTATGGAGCTTTTGCAATGCAATAAAAATACATTGTTTGCTATTCTACAAACACTTGCACAACAAGCAAACCTTCCCGATTTAAATACAAAAACATTTTTAGTATTGCTAGAGCAAATAGAAAACAATCCTCAACTATTGTCATTTATTCGGGAGTATTTGCAGCGGCAAACAGAAACATCAGATGACGATACATAAAGAAATGATTGTCATACAATCTTAAAATTGTCTGAATCAGGATATACAGGATTATAGGATGTACAGGATTATAAGTGTCCAAATACTTGATAAATTACTAAAATCCTACATAAACTCATGCTTGAGTTAAATAAATATAGTGCGATTTTGTAAGAAACTCTCACAAAACTAATTTTAATTTGCGTAATTCATCATTAACTTACCAAAAATCATTGAGAATAACTACTAAAACCATAGATAAAAAACTGCTTAGATAGAAAATGACGCAATAACTAAAGCAAAACCCATAAACTATCCACAATAATTACTCTTATACATATTATCCTGCAAATCCTATAATCCTGGACATTCTAATTCTGACAATTATTCCTAAAGCATCAGATAACAATCCAAAAAAATATTTTCATCATCCATTCATAACTCATCGCCAAAAAAAGGTAATAAACCTATTGACATCTCATTTAAAATATGTTATCCTGAACTTGATAAGGAAGAACTATCTCGCAAATAGATAACTTAACTCTCCGTGCCTCTGCGTTTCTGCGTGAGAAAAAATCATAAACCTATTTGCCAAACCAATAAAACATTAACCCTTAACACCTTAAAAACATCGCCAAAAAAAGGTAATAAATCTATTGACATCTCATTTAAAATATGTTATCCTGAACTTGATAAGGAAGAACTATCTTAAATATTTTTACAAAACCACTTGTGACCCGCTTTATTCATAACCAATTTGTCAAAGACTATTTAGAAGAACTACTAAAACCCTTTGGATATTGTCGCTATTCATCAATTACCACGTACACCTGAAACTTTACAAAAAAGAGCAATTGATGAATTAGAAACATTACCAACTAATTACCCGTTCCAACAAGCAACCTTAGAATTGCTTTACAACCTCCAACAGACTTTAAAGATCAATAACAGTTCAGAACCAGAAGATAAGGAGTTAATTATGCGATTAGCACCATTTTATCAACGAGATAAAGAAGAAGCTAGACTAGAAGGAGAACAAAAAGGAGAAGAACGTCTAGTTTTACGACAATTAAATCGCCGATTTGGTGAAATTAAATTATCATTAATCGAGCAAATTCAATCATTGTCTATAGAACAACTGGAAAATTTAGCAGATGCTTTGTTAGATTTTTCACAAGTTGCTGATTTAGAAACCTGGTTAAAGCAACAGAAACCACAATAAACAGATAGCTGATGACTTAATGTTAGCAATGCTAAAAAGATTAAATTGTAATTTTAAACCATTGTCATTTATTCTTTAAGCATTGCAGAAAAAAACAAAAATATTAGATATCAATACATAAATATTGTTTAGCAATCAAAAACTAATTGTATAAAAATATAAATAACATATTGCCATAGACAATCATTGTATAGTAAACTGATACAATTATTTTTAACAACAAAGTTACTATGCCAGCCCCAGATACTAGTCGCCGCATTACTCCTAACAACCTCCAGCAAGACATAGATTCTTACAATGGACTCAAAGCCGTTCCCAGTTATACAACTGCTCGCACCATAGCTACACCGGAAGCATTACAGAAAGCTTATGCAGAAATGGTGACAAAACAACAAGAAGAAACCGAGAAACAAGCATTATTTAAAGCCGCAGCAGACGCAGCCAAACAAGCGGAATGGGAGTTTCATAATGCTGTTTTAGCCATGAAAGAAGCAGTAAAAGGTCAATTTGGTTCAGATAGTGACGCAGCCCAAGCAGTAGGTTTCAAGAAGAAATCAGAACGGAAACGTCCCACCAAAAAGAAAATCGAGTAGATAGACAAGGATACTCTCATGATCTTAGAATAAGCGATCGCATTTATATTTTTTCTAAGATCAGAAAATAATGATAGGGGAAAGTGGGGTCAGTATATTCTTCCCTAATTGTCAAACCGGCTTTAGCAACAGAAGCTAAAAATCGCTTTTTGGGATAACCTTTTAGACCCAATTCCCAATAATGTTCGTCACAAAGTGGTGTTGTACTCCAAAATTCTGGAATTTTCCATAGTAAATATCCAGTTTTAAAAACAGAGGTTTTGATTTGCAATGACAAATATTGAGTAGTATGGGGAATAGAAATTACTAAATATTTCTTAGTAATTGCGGCCAGTTTTTGCAATGCTAATTCTGATTTTTCGTAGGGGAAATGTTCTAATACTTGAAACAGAACAACTACATCAAATTTGTCTTTTGGTAATGTAAAATCCGCAGTCAAATCCAAGATTATATCTGGTTTAAGATTAGGGTCAATATCTGCCGTAGTTACGTTATAGTTATTTTGTCTGAGTATTTCTGTGAGCAAAGAATTAAAAATTCCAATTTCCAGAACATTTTTAACTTTGTCACCCAAGGAAAACAATAACCGTGATTGATGATAATAACTAATAAATCTTTCCTTAGAAAGATATTGCGAACTTGTAATCCCTAACGAAGAAATGAGTTCCACAGAAAGCTCCTAATGTATTCAAATTCAGTTAAAGTTTTTTACAAAAACTTAACCCAGTTTCCGCCTTATCAATCAGGATAGTATCACCAGAGACAAAAATATTCTCCAATAACTTTGTAGCCAGAGGATTTTCGACCTCTCGTTGAATAGAACGCTTTAACGGACGCGCACCATAAACAGGATCATAACCAGCTTCCACAAGATGATCACAAGCGGCTGGAGATATTTCCAAAGAGATTTTTTGCTCCTTGAGCAGATTTTCCACCCGTTTAAGTTGAATACGGATAATATAACCCATTTCTGAACGATTAAGGGCGTGGAAAAGAATCAGATCATCAATGCGGTTGAGAAATTCCGGGCGAAAGTGACTTCGTAAACCTTCCATGACCTTATTACGCATTAAATCATACTTGGAATCATCCCCAGCCACATCTAAAATATGTTCACTACCGATATTGCTAGTCATGACTATGACAGTATTCCGAAAATCTACAGCCCGTCCTTGGGAATCAGTAACTCTACCGTCATCTAAGACTTGCAGTAAAATATTAAATACATCGGGATGGGCTTTTTCCACTTCATCCAATAGCACCACCGAGTAAGGATGTCTGCGAATGGCTTCCGAAAGTTGTCCCCCTTCCTCATAACCAACGTATCCCGGAGGTGCGCCCACAAGACGGGAAACTGAGTGTTTTTCCATGTATTCGGACATATCTAAACGTACTAAAGCGTCGTCCGAATCAAAAAGAAATTGAGCTAAAGCGCGAGCGAGTTCAGTTTTACCCACGCCAGTTGGTCCCATAAACAAAAATGAACCAATAGGGCGTGAGGGGTCTTTCATTCCCGCACGGGCGCGACGAATAGCCGCAGAGACGGCGGAAACGGCTTCTTCTTGACCAATTACCCTTTCGTGTAAATGACTTTCTAATTTAAGTAATTTTTGGCGTTCTGATTCTAAAAGGCGATTTACGGGGATTCCTGTCCATTTTGCCACAATTTCGGCGATATCGGCTTCGGTAACTTGTTCTCGCAACAGAGTAGAACCCTGGGTTTGAATTTCTAACAGTTTCGTTTCTTTAATTTCTCGTTCTCTTTGTACGCCCTCTAATTTACCATACTTGAGTTGAGCAGCTTTATTCAAATCATAGTCCCGCTCTGCTTGTTCAATTTGTACCCTTAGGGCATCCTCTTCTTTCTTTAAACTGCTAATAGCCTCTAATAACTGCTTTTCTCCTTGCCATTGCTCATTAAATATTTGCTGTTTGACTGTTAAACTGGCAATTTCTGCCTGAATTCGTTCTAATCTTTCTTTAGTGGGAGAAATACTTTGTTCTTCTCCAGATAATGACAGCTTTTCCATTTCTAGCTGCATTAAACGTCGGTCAATGGTTTCTAATTCCGCAGGTTTAGAAGTAATCTCCATTTTTAATTTCGCTGCGGCTTCGTCAACTAAATCTATGGCTTTGTCCGGTAGAAACCTATCTGCAATATAACGCGCTGATAAAGTTGCAGCAGCTACTAAAGCAGAATCGGAGATTTTAACGTTATGATGCACTTCATAACGCTCTTTTAAACCTCGTAAAATAGAAATTGTATTTTCTACTGTTGGTTGATTTACATATACCTGTTGAAATCTTCTTTCTAATGCTGCATCTTTTTCAATAAATTTGCGATATTCATCTAAGGTAGTTGCCCCAATACAACGTAACTCACCTCGTGCTAACATGGGCTTGAGTAAATTACCAGCATCCATAGATCCTTGTTGATTAGAACCAGTACCAACAACGGTATGCAGTTCATCAATAAATAAAACCACTTGCCCATTTGATTCCGTAACTTCCCGGAGGACATTTTTTAAACGGTCTTCAAATTCACCTCTATATTTTGCTCCCGCAATCAAACTACCGATATCCAAGGAAATTAATTGGCGATTCTTTAAAGACTCAGGAACGTCACCATTCACCATTCTTTGGGCTAAGGCTTCAGCGATCGCCGTTTTACCTACTCCTGGCTCACCAATTAATACAGGGTTATTTTTACTACGTCGAGATAGAACCTGGATTACCCGGCGAATTTCATCATCTCTACCAATAACTGGATCTAATTTTCCCGCTTTTGCCTGTTCTGTCAAATCTCGTCCAAATCTTTTTAAAGCCTCATCAGGTGCATCCGCTTCTACTTTTGGTGATGCTTTTATTTTGGGAGTAGCGCGAACAGATTTAACCCCAAGTTCCACTTGAGCAAGATCTATATTTAAGCTTTTAAATAACCGTCTACCAATACGTTGATCATCACCAAAAGCTAGAATTATATGACCTTCTGAGATTTCTTCCTCTCTCATTTTGGCTCTAATTTCATCGGCTTTATCCAATAGTAGATCTAAATTCCGCCCCAGGTAAAGTTGATCACTTTTACCAACCTTGGGTTGACGTTCGGTGAAAGCCTCTAGTTGTTGTTTGAACCGAATAGAATCAACTTCTGCACGGGTGAGAATGGCTGTAGCTAGGCTGGTAGGCTCTTCTAAAAGAGCGAGAATTAAATGTTCAACTTCTAATTGTTGTTGTTTATAAGCACGAACCACATCTTGGGATTTTGTTACCGCTTCCCAGGCTGTATCAGTAAATTTATCAGGATCTGTAGGCTGCATTTGTAAAATTTTAGATTTTAGACTTGTAATTTAAGTGGGGGGGGTAAAGAAGTTGTCTTCTTACCCTCTACCCTCAATTATTCTAGAGTTTTGAACTGAATTAATTCAACTTTATAACCATCTGGGTCTTCCACGAAAGCAATTACTGTTGAACCATGTTTCATTGGTCCTGGTTCTCGGACTACTTTACCGCCAAGTTGTCCAATGGTTTCACAGGTAGCATAAATATCATGCACACCCAGAGCGATATGACCATAGGCATTACCTAAATCATACTTTTCTACGCCCCAATTGTGAGTGAGTTCTAAAACAGAATGATCACTTTCTTCTCCATAACCGACAAAAGCCAGGGTAAATTCTCCCGTTGGATAATCTTTACGTCGTAGTAACTTCATTCCCAGCACTTCACAGTAAAATTTTAAGGACTCTTCTAAGTTACCTACCCTAAGCATGGTGTGTAGTAAGCGCATATTTACCCTTATTTACCCTTTGTTCAATTCCTGTATTTTATATCTTATTGGCAATTTTGCCGAATTCTGCATTTAATTCTGCTTTTGATTGCTCAATTGTTGGTAATTATACGTTAACTAATTTTAGCAAAAGTTTATGCTAAAATTAACTTTAATTTTCAGATGGAGGAAATAATTATGATTTCATCACCTTTGATATTACATTTTCCCTCATCAATGCAAATGACAGATGAAGAATTTTTTGCTTTCTGTCAAGAAAATCGTGATTTACGCATTGAGAGAAATCAATTTGGAGAAATATCAATTATGCCACCCGCAGGTTCAGAAACAGGAAACAGAGAATTTAATATTGCTGTACAGTTAGGAATTTGGTCGGAAAAAGATGGTACAGGAATTGGTTTTTCTTCTAGTACAGGTTTTAAACTTTCTACAGGTGCAGAACGTTCTCCTGATGCTTCCTGGATAAAATTAGAGAGATGGAATCAACTCACACCAAAGCAACAAAAAAAGTTTGCACCTATTTGTCCTGATTTTGTGATTGAATTAAGGTCAGCTTCTAATAATTTGCAACCTTTAAAAGAGAAAATGCAGGAATATATGCAAGAACCAGGAATACAATTAGGTTTATTAATTGACCGCAAAAATCGCCGGGTTTATATTTATCGTCCTGGACAAATGGAGGAATGTTTAGAAAGTCCTGATGCTGTTAGTTGTGAACCTATTTTGCCAGGATTTGTTTTGAATATGGGGAAAATTTGGTAACTAAAATGTGATGGTGTGTTATACTGAGTGTGTGACACACAATATGGAAAATTCTTGGGATTTATATATTATTTTGGGGTGAAAACTATGACAAATACAAAAAACACAAATAAACCCTTATTTTCTCAACATTATTTAGATTATCGCATTCAAGAACTTCCAGAATGGCAATTAGATATTAAAGCAGAATTTGCGGCATTAAAAAATCTTTATTTATCAAAAAAGCCGATTTTAGCCACTCTGAATGAAACTCAAACCGAAGATATATTTATTCGACCAGCTTTAGAAATTTTAGGTTTTAAATATATTCCTCAAGTCATTTCTCGTAGTCAAGGTAGAGCCGAACGTCCTGATTATGCGTTGTTTATAAATGAAAGTGAAAGAGATACAGCCTACTCTTTTCAAAATAATGAAACTGCCTTTTATAGTCGAGTATTAGTAATAGCAGAAGCTAAATATTGGGAACGATCATTAAGTAAAGTTTCCGCTAATGATCAAAGGGACATTTTCAAAAATACCAACCCATCTTTTCAGATTTCCAGTTATTTAAGTGGTACAAATGTTGACTGGGGAATTTTAACAAATGGGAGAGAATGGCGTTTATATTATCGTCAAGCTTCTTCTACCGCAACGGAATTTTATCCTATTGATTTAGTGGAATTATTAGAAACCGAAGATATAGAACAATTCAAATACTTTTGGTTATTTTTTAGAAGCGCGGCTTTTGCAAAAGATAGCTACAACAAAAACTTTTTAGAACGAGTCAGAGAAGGAAGTACAACTTATGCGACTCAAGTAGGAAACGAATTAAAAATCTTAGTATTTGATCAGATATTTCCTGATTTAGCAAGAGGGTTTATAGTAGACGCAATGCGACGGGGAAAAACCGTAGAACCAAAAACGATTTACGCAGCGACTTTATCATTTTTATATAAGTTGTTATTTCTCTTATATGCTGAAGCGAGAAACTTATTACCAATTACCAGTGCTTACCGTGATTATAGTTTAATTAAAATTACCCAAGAAATAGCCGCAAGTCTGGATAAACAAAGAACATTAAGTCAAACTTCCATAAAAATTTATCAGAGTTTGTTAGGTTTATTTCAAATAGTAGATAGGGGTGATAAAGCCTTAGAAGTACCTCGTTATAATGGTGGTTTATTTCACTTTGATTTTCATGAACTTGGAGATAGAGAAGATTATCCAGAGAATTATTTTTTGTCTGAACATCAAATATCTGATGCTATTTTATTTCCCGCTTTGGATAAATTAGCACGTTTTGAAAAATTACCCATTGACTACAGCTTTTTAGGTGTGCGACAATTGGGTTCAATTTATGAAGGATTATTAGAATATCGTTTAATCATTGAAGATGAAAAAACGGGAAAAGTGCATTTAGAAAATGATAAGGGTGAAAGAAAAGCTACAGGTTCTTATTACACACCAGATTATATTGTTAAATACATTGTTAGTCATACTCTCAAACCCATTTTAGAGGAGAGAAAACAAAGATTTGCAGATTTAATGACGCAAATTAACCAATTACATGAAAAAATGATAGATGGTAGATTAGGAGTACAAAGTCGTAACGGTTTACAAAAAGATTTACAACGTTTAGAAAGACAAGCACAAAATACTTTACTTGATATTAAAATTTGTGATCCTGCTATGGGAAGCGGACACTTTTTAGTAGAAGCTGTTGATTATTTTACAGACCAATTAATCAATATTTTAAATGAATATCCCGAACATAATCCCATTTTGGAAATGTTAGGAAAAACCCGCAATAGTATTTTAGAAAACTTACAACAGCAGGGAATTAATATTGATATCAACCTAGACGATAATCAACTTTTACAAAGAGTGGTCATGAAACGCTGTATTTATGGTGTAGATTTAAATCCCATGGCCGTAGAATTGGCTAAGGTAAGTTTATGGTTACATTTTTTCACAATTGGCGCTCCTTTGAGTTTTTTAGATCATCATTTGCGCTGCGGAAATTCTCTTATTGGTACAACTGCGCGAGAAGCAGAAGCGAATATGATGAAAGAAGAAAGTGGCCAATTGAGTTTATTAACAGGTCCCTTTGTGGGGTTGTTACGTGCTGCGGAAATTATGCGCGGTGTGAGTACATTAAGTGATGCAACTTTTGCGGAAGTGGAAACCAGCGAGAGGTTATTTAAGGAATTTGATCAAGCTGCGAAACCTTTTAAAAGGTTATTAGATATTTATGTTTCTCAATTTTTTGGTGTGAAACAAGCTAAGAATTTTTTAGAAAGATTTGGTATAAATGCGATCAATGCTAAGTTTGAAAATATGAATACTGCTGATATTGCGGTATATGAGGAAGCGAGAAGGTTGTTTGACCAAAAGCGGTTTTTTCATTGGGATTTGGAATTTCCAGAGGTTTTTATTGATTTGGAAAGTGCTAGTTGGAAAGAAAATCCGGGTTTTGATGCTGTGATTGGAAATCCACCTTATGATGAGTTATCTGAAGATAAAAAAAGTGGTGTAACTCATGAAATAAATTACTTTAAATTGACAACTAAATTCAAGGCTGCTTTAGGTAATCGTATTAATATTTATCGTCTTTTTATTAGAGAAGCAATATGTATACTCAAAAATAAAGGTACACATGGGTTTATTGTTCCTCTGTCCTTATTAGCTGATGAATTTACTTTAAATTTACGCCAATACCTACTTGAGAATGTTCAGATTATTTTAATAGAACAGTTTCCACAAAAAGATGATCCACACAATAGAATATTTTTTGATGCTAAGTTATCAACTTGTATTTATGTAATTTGTAACCACAAGCCCAAAGAGGAACATAAAATTTATGTAAGAACTCATCCAGGAAGATTAATTTCCGAAAATTCGCAGAGTTATAGAACATTACAATCAAGTTTTTTTAGCTTTGATACAACTAATTTGTCAATACCTGGTTTAAATAGCAATTCTTGGAATCTTGCTTTGAAACTTGCAACAAATGTAAAATTCTCAAAACTTGAAGAATTTGTGAATGCGTCACCTGGTGAATTAATGATTAATAGTGCATTTAAACCTTATTTAAGTAATAAAGAATTAGGTGAGGAAGTAATTCGTGGTTCACATATTGCTATGTACGGTATTGTAGAACCAAAGCAAGGAGAAAATATTTTCTTTAATCGTATTCTTTATTTAGCAAAACATCGTAACAGTAAAAAAGCTGTTGCTTATCAAAATAAAAGGGTTATTTATCAGCGTTATGCGGCAATAGACAATTATCGAAGATTAATTGCAACAATATTGCCAGAAAATTATTTTTGTTCACATACAACCGGATATTTTTCCGATGTCAAAGTATATAATTTAGGGTTTCTGACTGCTTTACTTAATTCAAATTTATTAGACTGGAGATTTAGCATAACTAGCACAAATAATAATATTAATGGCTATGAAATCAAGTCTTTACCAATTCCCAAAATCTCCTTCACAACTCCCGCAGAAAAACGTCAAACTTATCTAGAAAACACAATTAACCTTTACGAACAATTCCAAAATAATCAAAATGCTGATATCTTACTTACTCATATTATTCTTCACCTCAGTAGTAATAAAGAACTAGTGATTGTTTTTTTATATCCTTTACTTATACAAATTGGTTTACACCAATTAGGATTATTACTTCTACAGAATTTCCATCATATCCACCAACAACCAGAAGAAGCAGACGTAATTCATGACTTACTCGCATATTTAGCCGAACAAATGATAGAATTAAATAAACAAAAACAAACAGAAATCAAAGGCTTTTTAACATGGTTAGCAAGATTAATCGGTACTGATATTGATAATCTTACCAATAAATCTAAAATTCAAAATTATTTAGGTGATTATTATAAACAAAAACAAGCAGACAACCATTTAACCCTTGACGAATTAATTGATATTCTCAACAAAAACAAGAAAAAACTAAAAATTGATATCAGCGGTAGAAAAGAACAAGAAACATTAGCAAAAGAATATCAAGCCAGTTTAAATACACTCCTACCCATCAAAAAACAACTAAAACAATGTGATTGGTTAATTGATGAAATCGTTTATAAACTATATAAATTAACTCTAGAAGAAAAAGCGATTATTGAGGGATAAAATATCCCTTATTTGGTCAAAAATCATCAATTCTTGTCAGAAGTTGGGAATCTCAATGTACTACTGACAATTTGCAGAAAACTTACAACATTATCATTAAATCTGCAAAACCGTAAATACTAATTCCTAATAAGAGTAATGCAGCAAATTGGGTAATACGTCCTTCAATTAAAAATGTGTAGTTTTCACCATTGGAAGACATTGCTTCCCTAACCAATATAGAAGTTGAAGCCCCAATTACAAAACTTAAACCCAGTATAATATAAGGTTTATCTGGAATAATAATAGAGATTATTAACATAGGGATTGCTAACATCAACATTAATAATTCCACAAACCGAGGTGGATGATATTCAATAGATGAAATTAAAGTATTTATCCAAAAATTCCAGATTCTCATAATTTGTTAGTTGTTATTAACCGTTGTAGAGACATTCCATAGAACATCTCTACATTATCACTAACGAGCGCCAGCTTTTATCCCTGCACCATTTTTCACCGTTGAATCTTCTGGGAGTTCCACACCAAAAACTCGACAAAAGACCTTTTCTACCTTATAGCCAGTATCAATGGATTCCAAAGGATCTTTCCGCAAACGGTGACGCAGACATAAGGTAATTACCCGTCGGATATCGTCAACTGTAACCTCTGTCCGACCTTCAAAAGCAGTTAAGGCTTTAGCAGCACGGTTAGTAACAATATCACCCCGCAACCCGTCCACATCTAATTCTGAACAAACTTCGGAAATTTTTACCCGGAAGTCATAGTCTAAATTAACTTGCGGTAATAATTCCTGAGCATTGACAATTTGCTCTTGTAATGCTATCTGTGGAGCTTGGTGTTTTTCTAAATACACAGGCGGATTTTGGTCAAATTCGCCCCGTTCTTCCACAATTTGTACCCGTAAAGCCGGTTCTTTCACAGTGCGGATTTCTGCGTGCATTCCAAAACGGTCCAGGAGTTGAGGACGCAATTCCCCCTCCTCTGGATTTCCCGAACCAACAAGAACAAACCGGGCTGGGTGACGGATGGAAATTCCCTCCCGTTCCACGGTGTTCCAACCACTAGCAGCGGAATCTAGAAGTACATCTACCAAGTGATCATCTAACAAGTTGACCTCATCAACGTAGAGAATCCCCCTGTTAGCCTTCGCTAGTAGTCCAGGTTCAAAAGCCTTAACACCCTCAGATAAAGCCTTCTCAATGTCAATTGTGCCGCAAACCCGGTCTTCTGTAGCACCCAATGGTAAATCTACCATTTGCACCTTTTTATGAGCGATGGGAATTTCTATTCCTTGGGCTACTTGTTGACGCACTTCATCACTCATTAAGTCCGGGTCGTTAGGGTCACTGTTGAAGGGGTCATTGGCGACAACAGGAATTTCTGGTAAAAGGTCCGCCAAGGCGCGGATAGTTGTAGATTTTCCGGTGCCGCGATCGCCCATAATCATTACACCACCAATTTTGGGATCAATGACATTTAACAGCAGCGCCAGTTTCATTTCTTCTTGGCCGACGATGGCTGTAAATGGGAAGACCGCACGACGCGCACTCGCACTAGCTTGAGCAGTTGAAGTCACTAAATTACCTTAATAATATTTTTTATTACAATTCCTTATTTTGGCACATTTCGGCAAGGTGGGTCAGTTATCTATTAAAAACAAATCTTCTCATAAGTTTTTTAATTTGATCAAGCTAATTTTTTGAGGTTGGAGTTAAAAATTCCCCCTACATACAAGAATATATTTTAATTAATGCCAAAAAACCCAGATTTGAATGTTTCCACCGCCATGAAAATGGACTTTGGGTATTACAGTCTCATAAAGGAACAGAAACTTTATTTCAATTTACAGGAAATGTCAATTTTCAACCTCTAGCATCATCTTTCCCAATCCACAATCACAAATTTTGGACTTTAGACCTTAGATAAATTATCCAAAATCTAAAATCCAAAATCTAAAATCGTTTAAGCCATTTGATTTTCAATCGCCCAACGTGCTAATTCAGTACGGTTGTGGAGATTGGTTTTGCCCAACATATTGGACACATGGCTTTCAACAGTACGCTGACTAACATTTAATTCTTCAGCGATTTCTCGGTTTGCTAAACCCCTAGCGACAAACTGGACTACTTTTAGTTCAGTCGGAGTTAACTGGACATCAAAAGGAACTTGGATACGAGAACTACTGTCCCCACCTTTAGTTTGATGTTCTTTCCAGCGAACTGTTTGCTTGAGGGAGGATTCTACTTGTGCTACCAGTTCTTCGGGTTCAAAGGGCTTGACCATATATACGTCAGCACCTTTGTTTAAACCCTTAACTCGGTCTGCACTTTGACCTTTAGCTGAGAGGAAGAGAACGGGAATCCAACTAGTGCGCTCAGTTTGTCGCACTTGTTCAACAAACGTGTATCCGTCCATTTCCGGCATCATTACATCACAAATGATCATGTCTGGAACTTCTGTTTCTAGCAGATCCAGAGCTTCTCCACCATTTGCGGATGTCATGACTTCATAGCCTCGGAACTCTAAGTAATCCTTCACCAGCAAGATGAGATTAGGGTCATCATCAATTAGTAGAAGTCTTTTGTGGTCTTTCATGCTGGGTTCTTTCATAACTGTGGAACTGGTCGCGCTTCGATCCATTAAGGTATTGATATAGTTATCCTGTATGGTGGATGACTTCAGAAGTTGTCTTTTTCCCACTCAACTTACTTTAACCTACCTAAGTCTTAAAAGTATTAGTCACTTTCAACATAACTGTAGGTAGATGGAAAAAGTCTAGTAAGGATACGTATAGCAGTAGTCTTTATAATGCGCTATTATAGATCCATTTGAAAGGTGCAGGCTAAAAAACCCTGATTAAATTATCATCCTTGTGATTCACAAGTTGGTATTTTTCAAGATGACCCTAGCTCAAAATTCACCCGCACCTTTATTGACACACTGCTGCTTTACTTATCCTTCGGATGTGAAGCCTCTATCAGAGGTTCAAAATCAACCGGGGAATTTTTTGGTCAAGAATGGGTTAAAAATACAGATTTTTTCACCATACTCATTGCGAAACTGGTCTTTGATGACCTGCTCTCATGACTTCTGGATTTAATTAGCGATACCAGACTCCATCCAAGTAAACTACCATTATCGTTCTAGAACAGCAAATACGCAAGTTTTTGGCTTGGTCCGTAAGGATGCCTATAGAATAACTGTGTACTGACAGTTCTGGTTATCGCTCCCCCAGCCTTTGTTTACATCATTCCCAGGTTCTAGAGTAGCCGATTTGTAACAGAATTGAGCACTTATCTGTTTTTTTTTAAATCGGTAATTGAGAATGGGTAATTGGTGATTGGTAATTCGTAATTACTTATTATCACCGTTGGGATCTTCGACTAAGCCTCTGCAGAGCCGCAGAAGCTTATCCTCCATGCCCTAACCGTTCCCTATTCTCTAGTAGTTTTAGGGACGAGATTACTGTTTGGGGATCACTGTGCTGTTATTCATTGAGTAGATCCCTGATTACAGTTCTATAACAATTTCCCAGGTTTGCAAATAAATTTGTCCATATAAAAATATTCATTACTTACGCAACAAACCCTGACAACTAAAATAATTGGATATTTGCACTTAAGTATCGCCACCCTAGCCTTAGTTCGGAAACCCGTACATGAGTCATGATTGCTATTATGTCCCATCTTTCGCTAAATTAGCAGTCATGAGTCGAGAGTGCTAATTTAGCAAAAATTTCTATGGCAGCTGTATCTCTAAGCGTTTCCACCGTTAAGCCTTTGGGCGATCGCGTTTTCATCAAAGTAAGCGCCCCCCAAGAAAAAACCGCAGGCGGTTTGTATTTGCCCGATAATGCCCAGGAAAAACCCCAAGTAGGCGAAATCGCCGCTGTTGGACCTGGCAAGCGCAATGACGACGGTACTCGTCAAACAATGGACATTAATGTTGGCGATAAAGTGTTGTATTCCAAGTATGCTGGCACTGATATCAAGCTGGGTACAGATGAATATGTACTGCTTTCTGAAAAAGACATTTTAGCAATCGTCAACTAATTGGCAATGGGTGATGGGTAGGGAGTTTTCCTAATTACCTGTTCACCACTCACCAATTTCCAGACAACCACAAAAATTCAATTTACTATCGGGATTTAGACTTATTATGGCAAAGCGCATTATTTACAACGAAAACGCCCGTCGCGCTCTAGAGCGTGGTATTGATATTCTGGCTGAAGCTGTAGCTGTTACCCTTGGTCCTAAGGGTCGGAACGTGGTTCTAGAAAAGAAATTCGGTGCACCACAAATCGTGAATGATGGTGTCACCATCGCTAAGGAAATTGAATTAGAAGACCATATCGAAAATACTGGCGTGGCTCTGATTCGTCAAGCTGCTTCTAAAACTAACGACGCTGCTGGTGATGGTACAACCACAGCTACCGTTTTGGCTCACGCTATCGTTAAGGAAGGCTTGCGGAACGTTGCGGCTGGTGCTAATGCAATTTTATTGAAGCGCGGTATTGATAAAGCATCTGCGTTTTTAGTGGAAAAAATTGCTGAACACGCTCGTCCTGTAGAAGATTCTAAGGCGATCGCTCAAGTTGCGGCCATTTCTGCTGGTAATGATGAAGAAGTCGGTAGCATGATTGCTCAAGCTATGGACAAGGTGGGTAAAGAAGGCGTAATTTCCCTAGAAGAAGGGAAGTCTATGACCACTGAATTGGAAATCACCGAAGGGATGCGTTTTGATAAGGGTTATATTTCCCCTTATTTCGCTACCGATGCAGAACGGATGGAAACCGTTTTTGATGAGCCTTATATCTTGTTAACTGACAAGAAGATTGCTTTAGTCCAAGATTTAGTTCCTGTCCTCGAACAAGTAGCTCGTTCCGGTCGTCCTTTGGTAATTATCGCTGAAGACATTGAAAAAGAAGCTTTAGCAACTTTGGTAGTTAACCGTTTACGCGGTGTTCTCAATGTGGCCGCTGTCAAAGCTCCTGGTTTTGGCGATCGCCGTAAGGCTATGCTAGAAGATATCGCTGTCTTAACTGGTGGTCAACTTGTCACCGAAGATGCTGGTTTGAAACTAGATACCACTAAGCTAGAAAGTCTAGGTAAAGCCCGCCGCATCACCATTACCAAAGACAGCACCACCATTGTGGCTGAAGGTAATGAAGCTAGTGTTAAGGCTCGTTGCGAACAAATCCGTCGTCAAATGGAAGAAACTGAATCTTCCTACGACAAAGAAAAACTCCAAGAACGTTTGGCTAAATTGTCCG
>Ga0208596_1000312_pt1 | contig 16176 bp, 9 predicted proteins | sample LakMenEpi12Jul11_FD_150686 | JGI IMG/M metagenome (GOLD analysis project Ga0208596, IMG submission 150686) | Freshwater microbial communities from Lake Mendota, WI - 12JUL2011 deep hole epilimnion (SPAdes) | ecosystem: Environmental > Aquatic > Freshwater > Lake > Epilimnion/Euphotic zone ...
CCCGCGGATCCTGCGACGGATGTCGGACCGGTGATCACGGTCGCCGCCGCCGACGGCTTGCGCGCGCACATCGCCACGATGCAGGCCGCCGGTGCACGGCTGCGGCGCAGCGCGGCCCTGCCCCCGACGCCGGAGCTCGAGCGTCTCGCCCGCGAAGCCCGCATCGACCCGCGGCAGTTCGTCGCGCCGACGCTGCTCGAGATCGACGACGCCCGGTCACTGACGCAGGAAGCCTTCGGTCCGGTGCTGCACGTGTTGCGCTACACGTCTTCGGAGCTGCCCGCGTTGCTGGCGGCGCTGCGCGACAACGGCTACGGCCTCACGCTCGGCGTACAGACCCGCCTCGAAGGCACGCAGGAGACCGTGTACGCCCGATCCTCCGCCGGCAATGTCTACGTGAACCGGAACATGATCGGCGCCGTGGTCGGCGTGCAGCCCTTCGGCGGCAGCGGCCTCTCCGGCACCGGCCCCAAGGCCGGCGGTCCGCATTACCTCGCGCGCTTCACCACCGAGCGCACGCTCACGGTGAACACCACCGCGACCGGCGGCAACACGGCACTGCTGAGCCTCGACTGAGCCGCGACCGGGATCCGAGCGAGGGTCTCTGCCCGATCCGCCGGTCGCAGACGCCTAGCGCAGGAATGCCAGCAGTTCGGCGCCGACGGCCGCCGGATCCTCTTCGGGCAGCGAGTGCCCGAGCGCCTCGAGCGTGACCACCTTGGCGTGGGGCAGCCACGAGGCCATCTCGCGGTTGTCCTCGGCGCTGAACAGCGCGTCCTTGCCGCCGAACAGCAGCAACGTCGGCGCGGTGATGCGGTGCGCGGTGGTGCGAAGGTCGCGCGACACCTCGCCCTGGTCGAGCATGGCCCGCCAGATGTCCGCCGGGATCCGCGCCGACTCCCGGCGCATGTGGTACTGGATCTGCGGGTCGAGACCCGGCACGTCCCACCACACCTTCATGAACGCCGAATCGGGATCGATCGGGTCCTTGAGCGCGCGGATGTCGGCGTCCAGCGGCCCGAAGGTCGGTGGCGGACGCGGCGTATCGCGGCTCGGCAGGCTGCGGCGCCCGATGGTCGAACCGATGACCATCAACCGGTCGACCCGCTCCGGCCAGAACGCCGCCAGGGTCTGGGCGACCATGCCACCCAAAGAATGCCCCGCGATGTGGGCCTTTTGCAGGCCGAAGCGGTCCATGAACAGCTTGGCGTCGTGGGCGAGGTCAAGCCGCGTGTAGCAGCACGGGGGCTTGTCGGATTCGCCGTGGCCACGCTGGTCGAGCAGGAACACACGATGGTCCTTGGCGAGCAGATGACCGAGCGGCAGGTAGCCGAGCGAACTGTTGGTGAATCCGTGCAGGAAGATGATCGCCGGCTTGGCCGGATCGCCCAACTCCACGTACCCCATGCGCATGCCGTTGGCGAGCGTGACGGTCTTGCGCTCCGCGCCCCAGGCACCCGGCTGCCCGGACGGCGCTGCCTGCGCAGGCGCTCCCAACCCCACCGCGAGCAGCGCAGCGACGCACCATGACGTGATCTTGGACATCTTCAACCCCCGTTTTCCTCTAGGCCCTGACGACGCGCCTGTACGAGGCCGCGCAGCGTGCCCGCACAGATCAGCGTGATGACGATCATGAACGGCAGGCCGGTGACGACGGATCCGGACTGCAAGGAGCGCAGACCGCCACCCAGCATCAAGGCGACCGCCGCGGCGCCGACCACCAGGATCCAGAACACGGACTGCAGCTTCCGGGTGTCGGTCTTGCCGCCCGAGGCCAGCGTGTCGAGCACCAGGGTGCCCGAATCCCAGGACGTGATGAAGAACACCATCACGAGGATGATGCCGACCAGGCTGGAGAGCTCGGCCCAGGGCAGTCCGCGCAGCGTCGCGAAGAGCTTCACCGGCAGCTCGGCATCCGCCACCGCCCGGCTGCCGCCCACGACCAACTGGTCGATGGCGACGGTGCCGAAGGCCGTGAACCAGACGACCGAGACCAGCGACGGCAGCAGCACCACGAAGAACACCGTCTGGCGCACCGTGCGGCCGCGCGAGATGCGCGCGATGAACATGCCGACGAACGGCGCCCAGGCCGTCCACCACGCCCAATAAAAGATGGTCCAGTCACGGAAGAACGGGGCATCCTCGCGTCCGAAGACCCCGGACAACGCCGGGAAATTGCCTGCCCAGGCCACCGTGTGCTCCCACAGCCCGGCGAACACCTTGGCCGTGGGGCCGACGAGCATCACGAACACGCAGAGCGCGGCCGCGAGCGCGATGTTGAGGAGGCTCAACCATTTCACGCCCCGCTCGAGGCCGAGCGACACCGACAAGGTGGTGACGGCGGCGATGACGGTGATGAGCAGGATCTGGTTGAGCATGGTCGGCTCGGTGCCGAAGAGATAGCCCATGCCGGCGAGCGCCTGCTGTGCGCCAAGGCCGAGGGAGGTGGCGAGACCCGCCACCGTCGCGAGCACCGCGAGGCCGTCGACGACGTCGCCGAGCGTCCCCCAGACCCGATCGCCGAACAACGGGTACAGGCTCGAACGGATGGTGAGCGGCAGGCCGTAGTTGTAGGTGAAGAGCGCGAGCCCGACCGCGACCACCGCGAAGATCGACCAGGGATGCAGCGTCCAGTGGAAGATCGTCGCCGACATCGCAAGCCGGGTCGAAGCGGCGACGTCACCCGCAGCGCCGCCGAGCGGCGCGCCTCCCGCCGCATCGCCCACCGCCGCCATCGAGCTCGTGAAATGCGAGATCGGCTCGGCGACCGAATAGAACACGATGCCGATGCCCATGCCCGCAGCGAACAGCATCGCGAACCACGACAGGTCCGAGAACGCGGGCCGCGCCTCTGGCCCGCCGAGCCGCACGGATCCGTAGGGCGACACCACGAGGAACAGGCAGAACAGCACGAAGAGGTTGGCGAGCGAACCCATCAACCAACCTGCCTTCGAGGTGACGAAGGACAGCGCCGCGGCGAAACCGTCGGTGGCGGCCGCCGGGAACGCGATCACCCACGCCACCACGAACAGCACCAGCGCGGCTGAACCGAAGAACACCGTCCGATGGACGTCGAAACCGAGGAACCGGACGTTGTCCTTCCCGATGCGGCGGGCGATGCGGTCCGTGTCGGTCATGCGGGTCAGCGCCCGAGGTCCTCGAGCAGCATCGCGGCGCCCTTCTCCGCGACCATGACCGTCGGCGCGTTGGTGTTGCCCGAGGTGACGGTCGGGAACACCGAGGCATCGATGATGCGCAGGTTCTCGAGGCCGTGCGCCCGCAGTCTCGTGTCGACCACCGAATCGGCGGGGTCGGTCCCCATGCGGGCGGTGCAGGTCGGGTGGTACACCGTGTCGGCGCGCTGCCGGAAGTCCTCCAGCAGGTCGTCATCGCTGACCGCCTTCGGACCAGGGTAGAGCTCGCCGGTGATGACGTCGGCGAGCGGTCGCGTGGCGGCGATGCGCCGCAGCAATCGGCAGCCCGCGCGTGCCTCGTCAAGGTCGCGCTGGGTCGAGAGGTAGTTCGGGCGGATCGACGGCGCCACGGCGGGGTCAGTCGACGCGATGTGCAGCTCGCCGCGGCTGGTCGGCCGGCAGGCGTTGAAGGAGATCAGGAAGGCCGAGAAAGGATCCGGGCTCAGGAGCTTGCGGTCCGTGAGCGGCGTGCGGGTGTAGCTCACCGGGTTGAAGTAGAGCTGCAGGTTGGGCACCGGCTGCGCGGGATCGCTGCGTACGAAGCCGCCCCCCTGGTTGACGCTCATCGAGAGCGGACCGCGGCGCGTGAACGCATAGCGCATCGCCGCCTTCACTTTGCCGAGGAACGGCCCCAGCTGGTCGTTCAGCGTCGGCACCGAGGAACCGTAGAAATAAGAGACCGCGAGGTGGTCCTGCAGGTTGCGGCCCACCGCCGGGCTGTCGTGCAGGGGCGCGATGCCCATGGCCTGCAGCCGGGCACCGTCGCCGACGCCCGACAACTGCAGGAGCTGCGGGGTGTTGATGGCGCCGCCGCAGAGGATCACCTGGCGACGGGCCGTGACCGCATGCTCGACGCCACCGCGCAGGTACCGGACGCCGCTCGCGCGCTTGCCCTCGAAGGCGAGCCGGGTCGCGAGCGACTTCGTGCGCACCTCGAGATTGCGGCGGCCGCGGGCCTTGCGCAGGTGTTCGTTGGCGCTGCAGGAACGGAAACCCGAGCGCGTATTGATCTGGTAGATGCCGACGCCCTCGCCGCGCTCACCGTTGAAGTCCGGCGTGGCGGGGAAACCGAGCGACTCGCAGGACTCCATGTATCGGTCGCACAGCGGATGGACATCGGGCGACACGTCGGTGACGTGGATGGGGCCGCCGCGGCCGTGGTAGCGCGGGTCGCCGTCGTCATGGTCCTCTGCGAGCTTGAAGAACGGCAACACGTCGTCGTAGCCCCAACCGATGTTGCCCATCGCGCGCCAGTCGTCGAAATCATTGGGCAAGCCGCGCATGTAGACCATGGCGTTGATCGAGCCGGAGCCGCCCAACACCTTGCCGCGCGGCCAGAAGCTGCGACGGCCGGCAAGCCCGGCGTCGGGCTCGGTCTCGTAGAGCCAGTTGACGTCCTTGTCGAAGAGCAGGCGCGCATAGCCGATCGGGATCTGGATCATCGGCCTGAGGTCGCTGCCGCCCGCCTCGAGCAGCAGCACGCTGGCATCCGAAGCCATCGCAAGACGGCTCGCCACCACACACCCGGCGGTGCCGCCGCCGACGATCACGTAATCGAATGTCTCGGTGTTCACGGAGTCTCCGGGCTCAGACGCCCGCCGGATGCTGGGTCATCTCGAGGTGCAGTTTGTCGCCGCGGTAGGGGTTGGCGCGCGCGACGGCTTCGTTCAACTCGACTCCGAGGCCGGGCTCGCGCGACGGGATGACGTAGCCGTCCTCCCAGCGGATGGGCTTGCGCAGGATCTCGGCATGGAAGCCCTGCCAACGCTCGATGCCCTCGAGGATGAGGAAGTTCGGGCTGCAGGCGGCGAGCTGGATGTTGGCCGCGCCGACGATGGGGCCGCAGTAGAGATGCGGCGCGATCTGCACGTGCTGCGCCTCCGCCATGCCCGCGATCTTCTTGGCCTCGAGGATGCCGCCGACGCGGCCGAGGTTCATCTGCAGGATGGCGGCGGCGTTGGCGCGCAGCACGCGCAGGAAGTCGTATTTCGTGGTGAGCCGCTCGCCTGCGGCGATCGGGATGCTGGTGCCGCGCGCGACGAGGCCCATCTCCTCGGGCGAGTCGGGTGGCACGGGCTCCTCGAACCACAAGGGGTCGTAGGGCTCGAGACGCTTGGCGAGACGGATCGCACCCGCAGCGGTCATCTGACCATGCGTGCCAAAGAGCAGATCGGCCTTGCCGCCGACGGCCTCGCGGATGAGCCGCACGAAACGCTCGCTACGCTCGAGTTCGGTGAGCGAGAGCTGTCGCCCATCGAATGCGGTGTACGGCCCTGCCGGGTCGAACTTGATCGCCGTGAAGCCCTGCTGCACGTACTCGGCGGCGCGTTCGGCCGAGCGCTCGGCATCGTGGTAGATGGCGTCGGTCTCGGTGGCCGTCGGGTAGATGTAGGTGTAGGTGCGGATGCGCTCGTTCACGAGCCCGCCGAGCAGCTTGTGGACCGGTTGCCCCGCCGCCTTGCCGATGATGTCCCAGCAGGCCATCTCGATCGCGCTCAGCACGCCCATCAGCGAGAGGTCCGGATGCTGCGTGAAGCCGCTGGAGTAGACCCGGCGCCAGATCGTCTCGATCGAGTGCGGATCTTGGCCCGCGACATAGCGGGCGAAGACGTCCTCGAGCATCTTGGCGACGAGGTCGGGGTGGAACGGCACGCAGTACGCCTCGCCCACGCCCGAGATGCCGTCATCGGTGGTGAGCTTGACGAACACGAAGTAGCGGCCGCCGAACGACGGCGGCGGGTTGCCGACGACGAAGGTCTCGATATCTTTGAGGATCATGCCTGCATCCGCCCGCCGTCAGGCGGCGTAGTAGCCGTTGATGGACTTCAGCTCGAGGAACTCGAGCAGCCCGTAGGCGCCGCACTCGCGGCCGTTGCCGGATTGCTTGAAGCCGCCGAACGGCTCCATGTAGCCCTGCCCCGCGCCGTTGATGTGCACGCTGCCCGCGCGCAGCCGACGCGCCACCGCGCGGCCCTTCTCGAGGTCCCCGGTGTGCAGGTAGGCCGCGAGCCCGTAGGGCGTGTCGTTGGCGATGGCGATCGCCTCTTCCATGTCCTTGAACGGGATCATGGCGAGCACCGGGCCGAAGATCTCTTCGCGCGCGATGCGCATGCCGTTGTGCACATCCGCGAACACGGTCGGCTTCACGAAGAATCCGCGTTCGAGGCCCGCAGGGCGACCGGGGCCGCCCGCCACCAGCCGCGCCCCCTCTTCGATGCCCAGCTGCATGTAGCGCTGCACCCGCTCGAACTGGATGCGCGAAGACAGGGGCCCGAGGTGCTTGCCGGGTTGGCGCGGATCGCCCACCTGGGTGGCCTCGGCCAATTGCCGGACGATCTCCACGGCCCGCTCGTACACCGAGGCTTCGACCAGCATGCGGGTCGGCGCGTTGCAGGACTGTCCCGTGTTGTAGAAGACGCGACGGATGGAGTTGCCGAGCGCGCGGCCGAGGTCGGCATCCGCGAAGATGAGGTTCGGCGACTTGCCACCGAGTTCCTGCGCCACGCGCTTGATGGTATCGGCGGCGGTCTTGGCGACATCCACGCCGGCGCGGGTCGACCCGGTGAAGGACATCATCTCGATGTCGGGGTGCGCGCTCATCGCGTGGCCGACCGACGGTCCGTTGCCGTGGACCAGGTTGAAGACGCCCGGCGGCAAGCCCGCCTCCTCGATGAACTCGGCGACGAGCTGCGCCGACAAGGGTGCCTGCTCGCTGGGCTTGAGCACCATGGAGCAGCCGGCCGCGATGGCGGGTGCGACCTTGGCGAGGATCTGGTTGATCGGCCAGTTCCAGGGCGTCACGAGTCCGCAGACCCCGATGGGCTCGCGCACCACGTTCGAGCCGTCGATGCGCACTTGCCAGTCGAGCGCCTCTGCGGCCTTGATGGTCGCGTCGATGTGGCCGAGCCCGGAGGCCGCCTGAGCGTCACGTGCCATGTCATGCGGCGCGCCCATCTCGGTGGTGATCGCGTCGGCCATCTCGTCGAAGCGGCGCTTGAAGACCGCGTGGAGGCTGCGCAACGCGTCGAGACGGGCGGCGAGCGGCGTCGCGGCGAAGGCAGGGAACGCACGCACGGCGGCCGCCACCGCGAGGTCGACATCAGCCGCGCTGCCCATGCGGATCTCGGCGACCTGCAACTCGGTCGCGGGATCGATCACCGGGAACCGCTCGCCCGGCACGACCGGGTCGACCCAGCGACCGTCGATGTGATGCTGCAATGATTTCACGTTCGTCTCCTCGGCACGATGCCCCCTGATGCGAACAACTATACTGCAGCATCACGGGTCACGGAGCGATGCCATGAAGACCACCCGCCGACACCGCGCAGCGAACTGGTTGCCGCTGCTCAGCCCGTTGCTGATCACGGGACTTGCGGGTCACGCCACGGCCGCCGGTCCCGCGTACCCGCTGCCGCGTGCCAAGCCCGAATCGGTCGGGATGTCCACGGCGCGGCTGGAAGCGATGGGCGAGTTCTTCAGGGCCGAGACCACCCGCGATGCCGCGGCGGGGTACGCGATCCTGGTCGCCCGCGACGGCAAGCTCATCTACTCCACCGCCGTCGGCATGCAGGACCGCGAGCGTGCGATACCGATGTCGCTCGACACGCGCTTCCGCATCTTCAGCATGACCAAGCCGGTCACCTCGGTCGCGGTGCTGATGCTTTATGAGGATGGCAAGCTGCAACTCGACGACCCGGTCTCGCGCTACCTGCCCGCCTTCGCGCAGTCGCGCGTGATCGTGGGCGTGGACGAAGCCGGCAAGCCGCGCACCGAGCCCGCCAAGCGCCCGGTCACGGTGCGCCAGCTGCTGACGCACACCAGCGGTCTCGGGTACGGCCCGGGGTACGATGCGACCTCGCCGCTCGCGGCGCAGTGGGGCGCGTTCAGCCTCTACGGACCGCAGAGCGCCGACGAGAAGATCCGTCAACTCGCCGCGCTGCCGCTCTATTTCGAGCCCGGCACGGACTGGCGCTACAGCTACGCCACCGACGTCCTCGGCCACCTCGTCGAGGTCGTCTCCGGCATGCCGTTCGCCGAGTTCCTGCAAAAACGCCTGTTCGATCCGCTCGGCATGACGCGCACCGGGTTCTTCGTCGCCCCGGCGGACGCAGGGCGCGTGGCGACCGTCTATCGCCGCAATGCGGCCGGCAAGCTCGAACCCCTCAAGGGTCCCTTCGCCGAACCGCCGACGGCGCCGCCGCCGTTCATCTCGGGCGGCGGCGGGCTCCTCTCCACCGCCGGCGACTACTTGCGGTTCGCGCAGATGTTGGCCAACAAGGGCCGCTTCGAGGGGCGCCGGTACCTCTCGCCGGTCACGGTGGAGTTGATGACCAGCCAACAGGTGCCCGATGCCGCCATGGGCAAGGCCTACGGCGACACCTGGCGCGGACTCGGGTTCGGTCTCGGCGTCTCACCGGTGATCGATTTCCGTCATGTGCCGCAGGCGAACCGCAACGGCGACTACACCTGGCCGGGCGTGATGGACACCAACTGGATGGCGAGCCCGAGCACCGGGATCGTCGCGGTGGTGCTGGCGCAGGTCGCGCGCGGCGCGGACGGACAGGCGAACCGCACCTATCAGGACATGCACAATCAGGTCTATCAGGCTGTGATCGAGCCCTGATGCCTGCACGCCGCCCCGGCCCGGGCGCCGGCGGGAGGTCGCTCGGACCCGGCCGGACTGTCGCATCCGCGCATCGCGGATAGGGCCCGACCCCGCCGGCGCGTGCGGGGCATCTTGTCGCCGCCCTCGCCATCGGCTTATCCTCGCCCTCGTTCGGCTGTGCCATCACCCTGTTCGGGGCGGGGGCGTGCCGGAAAACGTGGGTCATCACATCACCAACACCACAGCGTGTTGCCAGAGGGAGACACAGTGAACAAGAAAATCTCCGCAGCGGTCTTTGCCGCACTCGCCACCCAAGGCTCGGATGCCGTTGCGCAATCCGAAGACGCCTTGTCGCTGGACGAGGTCGTGGTCACGGCGCAGCGCCGCAATGAGAACATCCAGAACGTTCCGATCACGGTGCAAGCCCTGACCACCGAGACGCTCGAAAACCTCAAGGTCAGCACGATCGACGAGTTCGTGAAGTTCCTGCCGAACGTGCAGGTCGCCTCCCAAGGCCCGACCCACGGCAACTTCGCTATCCGCGGCCTCAGCATCGGCGCGGCCGTCCTGCAGGGCGGCGGCACGGTGGGCCAGTGGCCGACCGTCGGCCTCTACCTCGATGACCAGGCCGTGCAGATGCCGGGTCGCAACCTCGACGTGTTCGCGGCCGACCTCGAGCGCATCGAGGTCCTCGAAGGTCCGCAGGGCACCCTGTTCGGCGCAGGCGCCCAGGCGGGCGTGGTCCGTTACATCACCAACAAGCCCAAGCACGACACGACCGAGGCGTACTTCCGGGCCGGTTATTCGCAGACCACGGGCGGTGACGACAGCACCAGCCTGCAGGGCGTGCTGAACCTGCCGCTCAGCGACAAACTGGCGGCCCGCATCGTGGCTTACAATGAGTCGCGCGGCGGCTACATCGACAACGTGCCCTCGACCTTCACCCGTCGCAGCACCGACATCTCCTTCGCCTCGCTGACCGGTGGTCGCGTCCCGACGGACTCGGTGGTGATCGACAACTACCGGATCGCCCGCAACAACTTCAACCCGGTCTCCTACAAGGGTGCGCGCTTCGGCCTGTCCTACGACATCAACGACGACTGGAACGTGCTGGTCGTCCAGAGCTTCCAGGACATCGACAGCAGCGGCGTGTTCTACTCCATGCCGTTCGGCTCGGACTGCCCGGACCCGACCCGCGAGTCCACCTGCACCACCGGCGGTCCGAGCAACGCCCCGATCCGCGGCCGTCCGCTGGATGACTACCAGGTCACGGTGTTCAACGACACCATCACCAAGGACAAGTTCGCCAACACCGCGATCACGATCTCGGGCAAGGTCGGCGACTTCGACCTCGTGTACTCCGGTTCGCGTCTCAACCGTGACAACTTCATCCAGGGCGACTACACGAACTACGCACGTGGTCTCTACGGCGCGTACTACCAGTGCACCGGCTACTCCGGCGCTTCGGTGGACAAGTGCTACTCGCCGTCCTCGGTCTGGCAGAACACCATCGAGAACATCAACACCAGCCACGAGATCCGCCTGAGCACCCCGTCGGACTGGAAGGTCACCGCCGTCGGCGGCCTCTTCTATGAAGAGCGCGAGGTCAACGACCAGACCGAGTGGCTCTACAAGTCCGTGCCCGAGTGCACCATCGGCGGGCCGCAGAGCTGCTTCTTCGCGCTCGACCCGGCCAACACCGCCAAGTTCGGCAACGCGTCGTTCAACAACCGCAACCGCCGCAACTCGGCGACCGGTTTCTTCAACGACTTCCAGCGCGTCTACGAGCAGAAGGCCGCCTTCCTGTCGCTCGACTGGCATATCACCGACACCCTGACGGTGACCGCCGGCACGCGCTACTTCGAAGGCTTCAACCAGATGCTGGGCGGCAACGTCGGCAGCTTCTTCTGCAAGCAGTACGGCTCGGGCACTTCCACGAAGACGGGGACCTGCGCGGTGCCGTTCGGCACCAACCTCAACAACCAGGCCATCAACAGCTTCACCGATGACGGTTTCCGCAGCCGCGTGAACGTGAGCTGGAAGGCGACGGACGACCTGCTGCTGTACGCCACCTGGTCGGAAGGCTTCCGTCCGGGCGGCTTCAACCGCGGCACCTCGCAGGTGCTCCGCGCCGTCGACCGCAGCTCGGGCACGGCCCAGCGCGGCAGCTTCAACCAGTTCCAGCTGCCGCTGTTCTTCAAGTCGGACGACCTCGTGAACTACGAGATCGGCTGGAAGAGCACGCTGATGGGCAACCGCGTGGTGTTCAACGGCGCCATCTACAACGTCAAGTGGGATGAGGCGCAGTCGGGCATCTTCGCGCCGCAGGCGGGCTTCGGCAACATCACGGTGAGCGTGAACGGCCCCTCGTACGAGACCAAGGGCATCCAGATGAGCCTCACCGCGCTCGTCGCGGAAGGCCTGACGATCGACGCCGCCGCGTCCTACAACAAGGCGGAGCTCACCAACAACCCGCAGTTCGTCAACAACGTGCCTGGTACACCTAACTTCGGCCAGAACATCACCGAGGCTTGGGTGGGCTCGGCGGCGAGCGGCAGGGCGGTCCCCGTGGCCAACGTGTTCGGTGTCGCCGGAGACCCGGCGGCGTTGTCCCCGGAGATCCAGGGCAACATCCGCGCCCGTTATGAGTGGACGAGCAACGCGTACGACTACTACACGCAGCTGGGCCTGGTGTACACGGACGAGCGGAACTCGACCGGCAACCGCCTGCAGTCGGTGAAGCTCGACTCGTTCACGGATGTCAGCGCCTCGGCGGGCGTCGCCAAGGACAACTGGACCGTGGAGCTCGTGGTCTCGAACCTCACGAACCGCGACACGGCGGAGTTCATCTCCAGCTCGCAGTTCGTGCAGACCGACAATCAGGCGCGTCCCCGGACGATCGGCCTGCAGTTCGGTTATCGTTTCGCGGACTGACCGTCGATGACAGGAGCGGCGGGTCGGCAACGGCCCGCCGCTTTTTTTTGGCTGCGGACTTCGCGTCCTCATCCCTCCCGCTGACATCACCCTGCGCGTGGACACCCAAGACCCCTCACCCGAGACCCCCGCACTGCCCGACCTCGAGACGACGCTGCCCGTGTTGCGCGCGTCGCTGGCACGGGGGCGCTACGCGGAGGTGCTGCAGGTGGCCGACGCCTACCTCGGCGCACACCGCGGCCATCGAGACCTGCTCTATCTGGTCGCCGTCGCGCAGCGCATGCTGCAGCGCGTCCCGGAGGCGCTCGGCACGCTCGCCACGCTGCAGTCCTTCCATCCCCGCTACTCCCGGATGTTCCAGGAACGCGGTCACTGCCATATCGCGCAGCGCGATGCGCCGAAGGCCGTCGAGGCCTTCGAATGGGCCATCCGCTATAACCCGGCGTTGCCCGCCAGCTGGCAGGCGTTGGAGAAGCTCTACCGCATCGTCGGACGTCCGCAGGACGCGGCCAACGCGGCGAGCCATGTCGCCAAGCTCGCGACCCTGCCGCAGGCCGTCATCGCGGCGAGGGCGATGGTCTCCGACGGCGATTTCGAGGATGCGGAGCGCACCATACGCGCCCACCTCGCCGAGCATCCCGACGATGTCGAGGCGCTGCGGGTGCTGTCCATGATCGCCCGCAATTTCGAGTTCAACACCGACGCGGAGGTGTTGCTCGACAAGCTGCTCGGCAAGGCGCCCGACTACAACTCGGCCCGCTACGACCTGGTGCTGACCTTGGTCGACCTGCACAAGCACCAGCGCGCCCGCGAGGAGGCCGAGCGGCTGATGGCCGCGGAGCCGAGCAACCCCGGCGTCAAGGTGACGCATGCCGGCATCCTCATGGCCCTCGGCGATGTCGACGGCTCCATCGAGCGCTATCAGCAGCTGCTGAAGCAGATGCCGCGCGATGCCGAACTGCACCAGTCACTGGGACACGCCTTCAAGACCAAGGGCGAGACGGCCAAGGCCATCACGGCGTATCACGATGCCGTCGAGTCGCGACCCGACTTCGGCGAGGCCTATTGGAGCCTCGCCAACATGAAGACCTACCGCTTCACGGAGGCTGAACTCGGACGGATGCGGCACTACGAAGCGCAGCCGCAACTGCAGCACACCGACCGGTATCACCTCTGCTTCGCGCTCGGCAAGGCGCTCGAGGACCGGGGTGAGCATGCCGAGTCCTTCACCTATTACGCCCGCGGCAACGCCTTGAAGAAGGAGAACAGCCTCTACCGCCCCGCTGCCCAGGAACGCGCCGTGCGGCGCCAGATGGAGATCTGCACGCCGGAGTTCTTCGCGGCGCGGCGCGGCTGGGGATGCCCCGACGCCTCTCCCATCTTCGTGCTCGGGCTGCCACGCGCGGGATCGACGCTGCTCGAGCAGATCCTCGCCTCGCACTCGCAGGTCGAGGGCACGATGGAGCTCGCCAACATCCCGCGCCTCGTCGGCGCCCTCGGCAGCGGCGACCAGTTCGGCGACACCCACTACCCCGGCGTGCTGACCGACCTGACCGCCGAGCAGTGCCGGGCGTTCGGCGAGGCCTACATCCGCGACACGCAGGCCTATCGCAGCGCCGGCAAGCCGCACTTCATCGACAAGATGCCGAACAACTTCCGCAACATCGCGTTGATCCAGCTGATCCTGCCGAACGCCCGGATCATCGACGCACGGCGGGACGCCATGGACTGCTGCTTCAGCAACTTCAAGCAGCTCTACGCCAACGGCCACCCCTTCGCCTATGACCTCGAGGACATCGGCCGTTACTATCGGGCATATGTCGGCCTCATGGACCACTGGGACCGTGTGTTGCCGGGGCGCGTGCTCTGCATGCGGCACGAGGAGGTCCTCGCCGACCTCGAGGGCAGCGTGCGGCGCCTCCTCGAGCACTGCGGCCTGCCCTTCGAGGAGGCCTGCGTGCAGTTCCACCGCACCGAGCGGCGCGTGCACACGGCGAGCGCCGAGCAGGTGCGACGACCGATCAACCGCGACGGCGTCGACCAGTGGCGGCCCTACGAGCCCTGGCTCGCGCCCCTGAAGGACGCTTTGGGGCCGCTCGCCCGCTGACGTCTCTCGGCGGCCCGACGCCCCGGCGCGGCGCGTTGCCCACGCCCCGAAAGTCGCTATCATCTGCCTTGGGGTACTTGCCCCGGGGGGACACACACGATGGGCCAACAAGACCCGCATTCGTCGATGGGGCTGTCGACGGGCACAACCACCACCACCGATCCCGCACAGGCACCCGCGGCGAACGACCCGGGCTGGACCCGCTGGTACGTGCTGCTGGTGATGGTGGGTGTCTATGCACTCAGCATCGCCGACCGCTATGTCATCTCCACCCTGCTCGAGCCGATCCGAATCGACCTCGGGCTCACGGATTCGGGCATCGCATTCCTGACGGGCACGGCGCTGGCGTTGTTCTATGTGCTGTTCGGCTTCCCCATGTCCTGGCTCATCGACCGCTACAATCGGCGCAACATCATCGCCATCTCGGTGATCTTCTGGTCGGCGGCGACCACGGCCTGCGGCCTCGCGCAGAACTACTGGCAACTTCTCCTGTCCCGCATCGGCGTGGGCGTCGGCGAGGCGGGCGGCACGCCCGGCGCGAGCTCGATCCTCTCCGACTACTTCCCCGCCGCGCAGCGCCCGATGGCGCTCACTGTGTTTGCGCTAGGCGCCTCCATCGGCGCCTATATCGGCGCCGACGTGGCGGGGCAGCTCGCCGATGCCTACGGCTGGCGGCAGGTGTTCCTGTGGCTCGGCATCCCGGGCATCGTGTTCGGCCTGCTGATCTTCCTCACGGTGCGCGAGCCGAAGCGCGGTCAACTGGACCTCAACAAGACCGAGAAATCGCCGAGCTTCGGCGCCACCTTCAAGTACCTCATGCAGCAGCGCTCCGCGGTCCACGTGATGATCGCGAGCGCGCTGACGGCACTCTGGGGCTGGGGCCTCGTCTGGTGGACACCGACCTTCCTGGTGCGCAATTTCGGCATGACCGCCGGCGAAGCCGGCGTGTTCACGGGCCCCATGCACCTGTGGGGCGGTAGCCTCGCCACGCTCTTCACGGCCTGGCTCGTCGCCCAGCGTTCCATGATCGACCCGCGACGGGTGGTCTGGCTGATGGGGGTCGTCATCGGCATGGCTACGGTCGTCTCCTGGTTCCTCTACACCAGCCGGTCGATCGACACGATCGAGATCCTGCTGTGGGTCTTCATACCCGCCATCTACTTCTACATCGGCCCCTGCTTCGGCCTGCTCAACAACCTTGCCGAACCGCGCATGCGCGCCATGTTCTGCGCGTTCACGCTGTTCGTCGCCAACGTCGGCAACCTCATCATCGCACCGCAGGCGGTCGGACTCCTGAGCGACCACTACATCGCGGGCGGCATGGACAACGCCGAGTCCCTGCGCACCGCGATGCTGTGGCTGGTGCCGACCGGGCTCTGGGCGACCTTCCACTACTTCTGGTCGGCACGTCAGATCGTCGCCGACCAGACCCGCGCCACCGGCATCAACCCCCTCTCGGAGGCCCGCTCGTCGTGACGACCGCCCCGACCCGCCGCGCCGCCTCGCTGGCGGCGCTTGCCGCACTCCTGCCGCTCGGCGCGCTGCCGGGCACCGCCGCCGCCCAGGGCACGCTGCGCATCATCACTTGGGCCGACTATGTGCCCGCGGATGTCGCGGCGCAGTTCACCAAGGAGACCGGCATCAAGGTCGAGGTCACGCTCTCCAACAACGAGGAGATGATCTCGAAGCTGCGCGCCACCCGCGGCGCGGGCTTCGACCTCGCGCAGCCCTCCCAGGACCGCATCCTCGGCCCGCAGCAGGAGTTCGGCATCTACAAGCCGATCGACCTCACCAAGGTGAAGGTCGACCGGATCCAGCCGGACCTGCTCGCCACGGTACGCCGCAACGCGACCGTGGGCGGCAAGCTCTACGCCCTGCCCTATGTGTGGGGCGCCGAGGGGCTGGTGGTCAACACGCAGCGCACCCGGATCGCCGACTACCTCGATCTCTGCCGGGCCGACCTCAAGGGCCGCACCTCGGTACGCCTGCGCCGCCCGACGCTCATGGCCTTCGCCTTCGCCATGGGCAAGGATCCGTTCGCGCTTTACGGCGACACCAAGGCTTATGCCGCGCTCATGGACCAGGTGGGTGCGCGGCTCATCGCCTGCAAGCCGAACTTCCGGTTCTTCTTCGACAACCGCGACCAGCTCCTGAACGGCATGCGCTCGGGCGAGCTGCATGCGGCCATGATGTGGGACTCGGGCGGCTGGAAGCTCGCCCGCGAGAACCCGGCCATCAAGTTCATCGCCCCGAAGTCGGGCGCGCTCGGCTGGCTCGACACCTACACGCTGCCCGCGCGCGGCAAGAACGAAGCGGCCGCCTACGCCTGGATCAAT
>Ga0208596_1000320_pt1 | contig 15840 bp, 17 predicted proteins | sample LakMenEpi12Jul11_FD_150686 | JGI IMG/M metagenome (GOLD analysis project Ga0208596, IMG submission 150686) | Freshwater microbial communities from Lake Mendota, WI - 12JUL2011 deep hole epilimnion (SPAdes) | ecosystem: Environmental > Aquatic > Freshwater > Lake > Epilimnion/Euphotic zone ...
TTATTTAGTTTAGCTGTTCCTTGGTTAGAGGTCGATTCAGTTTTTACCTGAAACTTAAATGTATTGTCAAATGGCGTTACTGCAATCGATAATTTGCCTTGGCCGAATGCTAGATCTGTTGTTTTTCCAGTTCTAATTAAGTGGCTAATTTGAGAAACCGCGACTGTATTTTGTTGATAAAATACTGGAACATATTGAGTAACTGTATTAGTTATAACAGTTGGCTCAACTACCGCAGTCGTAGTTGGCGCTGGGGCAGCTGCAGCTTTAACCATTGCTGGATCATTATAAACCTGAAAACCGTCTGTTAATTTCTTTACGACAATATTTGAAATTTTATATGAATTAGGTTTGTCTGCTAAATCTAACTTAAGTAGAGATTTTCCATATTTGTTTGGGTTAACTACGGTTAGTGAAGCAGTTCTAATAATTTGTTCGTTAGTTACTCTATTTACAAGTCTAACTGAATAGTCGACTGCCATTGTAACAGCCTCATTTGCATTTTTAAGAATTGGTCTGTAAATTAACGGCTCATCAAAGTTGGTTTCTTGGAAAAATGTTGCCTCTCCACTTTGAACAAAACTTGAACCAATTTGTTCAAATATTGTAAGTTGATGGAAAATTATCCAGCTTTGACCTGATCTTTTCTCAAGAATTCCAATAAATTCTTCCGGAAAACCTTGATTCCAAGTTGCAAAAAACTCTAAGTAGTCTCCATCTGAAGCTTCTCTAATTTTTGCTCCAACTAAATCAAAATCGTTTGCTTGAGAAATTTGAGCGTTATAAGAACGTGTAATATCAACAGTTGTATAAATCTCATCAGCTGTTCTTAGATCTGGACCAAATGCACATTCAAATAAGTTTATAGTAATTGGGTTATTCTTAACTAATCCAACACCATTAGTTATTTGATATTCAAATGTATTTGCCTGGTTTGGAGAAGTATAAAATTCCTCATCTATATTTTTTATTGATGGAATAATTATATCAATATATCGATCGTATAGAGTATTACCAATAATAAATGGTCTGGTTGTATAGAGTAGAATATTTCCAATTGTTGTAGCATTTAATAGAATATTTGCTAAAATTAAAGCATTGCCGTCATTCATGTCTTGTCTAACCGATAAGACCATATTTGTAAATTCTGTGAATTGGAAACCTGATGCAATATAGAATCTAGCGCGATCTGCAATAATCGATCCGCCTGGAACAACTGTTTCATTAAGGGTTGTTTCGTATTCAGTATAATTTGGACTGTTTTCTGAGTCAAGATAGACAAATCGACCACCATTGGTCGAAGTTGGAATTACAGTTAAATCTTTAGTATTTCCAGTTTCATATAGAGCAGAATCTGGGTTATACAAAAATATTTCGTTTTCGCCCGTTTTTAACTTATAAAACGGCGAAGTTATTAGGATTGGACTAGATGGTGATAGAGATTCGTATTGATACTCTAGCAGGCAGTATTCCGTTAACTTAATAAATCTAGATTGCATTCTTGCTCTATACTAATTTTTTGGTTATGATAAAAGCTCGCTTAGTGTGATCTTATTATCAACTTCTCCTATATTATCTATTAGCATGCGTTCGCGATCTCTCAGCGACTCTAACCTGCTTAATAATAGGTCTTTTTGTAATTCTAGGCTTGATGCCATCATTTCAAGACGTTCTAACTCTCCAAATATTTGAGAATATTCTGAAAGAATGTTTTTTGCCTCGTTTTTAATTTCAACTGGTATTTCCATATTATTGTATTTTAACTTTAAGCTGCCCAGATTTCATTAGGTTTAACATCTGTAAAAGGTATATTGATGAAATACCCTCGGATCCGCCGGCAATAACTACTTGATTTTGAGAAGATTCCTCGGTTTGACCCGAGCTCATCACATTAGGTCCGGCTTGGTTTGGATTAACTAAATTTGTTGTATTATTAATTTGCGAATTTGAATTAGTTAATAAATTATTTACATTAGATGAACCCATCGCGGCTAAATCTTGTAAAGTAGACAAGGAAGCTGCGGCAAAATCCGGTTTAACTGTTTCTTTTGTAATTGGAAGAAGCTCCTTTTTTGGTTCAGCTAGGTTTTGAGTAGTAGAACTAAATTGATTTACTGTAGACTGGGTTCCACCATTAATAATGGTTGTTGCAAAGTTCGAAATTGTATCAGATAAACTTGATATACTTTGAGACATTTGATTAATATTAGTCTCCTCTGATGATGAAAGTTCTTTAGTATTTGCAGAAAGAGCAGGTTCTTGAATTAATGTAGTTTGAGTTTTGTCAGTTAATATCTCAACTAAATTGTTTATAGTATCAGTTATTGAATTAACTGAACTTTCCTTTTCTATAGCAGCAACCTGGTTAAGTGGACTGTTTACTATCGTCTGGATTTCTGTTAATTTGTTGTCAGAAGTCCCCTGTATTAATTCTCTTAATTCAGAATTGTTTGTTGCAATAGTTTCAATTTTATTAAATCTTTGCTCCAAATAGGCTGCCATTGGATCCAATGCAGTATTTGAATTTTGCTGAGCTGCCTGGAAAGTCTTAACATCGTCTTTAACTGAAAATGATGCTTGGGCCGCTCTAATTTTATCGAATTCTGCTTGAATTTGTCCAAAATATTCAATTGGATTGAATCCAGGAGAAATTAATTCTGGCTCATTCTTGAGTTGATTTTGTATAATTCCAGGCGAGGTTTCGACTTTATTAAAATTAACCAGACCGGACAGGTTTAAATCTATTCCAGGAAGAGTAGATTCAGGTTGACCGCCAGCAATTTTAGCAAGATCTATAAAAATTTCCATCCGATTTGCTTTTTGTTATTTATTGAAAATTTCTAGAAAATCGGTTACGTCATTCTTCTAGGTAAAATTGGAGGTCCTGAGTCGAGCTCAGATTCAATCCTTGAGTTATTTTCAGAAATTTGTTTATTTGTTATAGTAAGGTAAATTGAATATTCATAAAATGGAAGACTGTACAATACATCTAGTGATTGATTCAGCTTCACCGCCAAGAACTTGTTAGTTTCAAACAAGTTCACTAAATCCAGTTGAAATAAGGAAAAGATCTTTGACAGTGAAGCTGGAGTCCAAAAAAATTCGTGAGTCTATTTTAGATTCACAATTTGGACAATCTGCTTTAAGTAACTGTTTTTTAGATTTTTGTATTTCATCTGCAAACTTTGAAATAAACGTAAACTTTGGAATATTCCAAGTTAAAGAATCCTGATTTAGCGCAGAATAGGTTGAAATATTTAAAGATTCCCAATTACCAATTAAATATGGAACCACTTTAATAAAGGCTTTATCTACTTCCAATCCCTTAGCAGTTAATTCTATAATAATTTCTCTAAGTCTATTCATTGTACCTAGAGTTGGTAAGTATAGATTAAACTCAGCATTCATTTTTTCTGATTTAATTACATACGCACGATCCTCTGGCGAATAAAATTGATCAAGTTCTTCTGGAAAATCAAATATTCTAAGCATTGAACTTTCAATTGGAAGTTTTTCAGAATATTTAGGTTCTGAGCATGAGCATTCAAATCTATGTGGTAATTGATTTTCACCATTTGGAAAGGTTAGTTCTTGAATTTTAAATATGATAAAAAATCTATCAATTTCTAAAAGTTCTTTCCATGAAACTTCCTCTTCATCTATTCTAATTTCAGCGCAACGCTCTAAAATGTAGTTTAATTGATCATCAATTGAAAGCATATCAGTTTCATCAATTGTTGACCAGTGTCTAACTTCAGCAACAGTCGCTGATCTAATAGCTAGACTAAAATTATCTAAATAGAATTTTCCTTTACTTGGAAGATTTTCCAATGGAATGTTTTTCCAACCTAGTTCATTGGGTTGAGAAAGTGATTCTTTCTTTTTGGTTTTTGATTTAGGCGCGGTCGCTACTGTGTTAACACCAGACTCTTGGTCTCTTGTGTCTAAGTATTCTTGGGCCTTAATTGGATCGATTTCTTGCATTATATTAATACAGACCTTTCTAATCTTGTATTAAAAACTGCATAAAAGTTTTTGTGTGATGGGATGTAGCTTCGTTAACTGTCATTAGCGAGGCAGGATAAACTTCAACCCTTTTATTAGAAATAGAGTCTCTAATAAATGCTCTAATAACCTGGTGTTTTCTATCAAGTTCAAATCCCATAAATCTACCAAATATCTTGTTAGAACCGCCTTTTTGGTGTTGAGTGTTTACTTCAACGCCGCTAAGCCTTTTTCCTGGTCTAAATTGGTCGTTTAAATCATTTACCAGTTGGTCAAACTCTGAAATCTCAACCTCTTGTGGTAAAGAAAGATCCGCCAGCGGTAATAATTTAATTGTAATACCTGGAGTAAAATTTGATTGAGATGCAACAAAACCAAAATCGCCTCTTCCTTGAAATGGAATACTGCTTATAAAGTTATTCTTTTGTCCATATGACATTACTGGTCTCATTAGCAATCACAATTATTTGGGTCAACGTCAGTTTTTGTCTTAATTAATAAGACGCTAACTTTAACACTGAATTTTGAACTTGGGTTTAATAAAGTTAAAGTGTTTATAATCTTGGTTGGATCAGTTGTTGCCTCTGGCGCAAAGTACATATAGGCTTGACCTATTGTAAAATTAGATGAACTATTTCCACCATTTGAAAAAATTGACGAAATAGATCCTGTTAACATATATTCAGAAGGATTAATTTCTGCACCATCTTCATCTAGTGTAGGATAATTTACATAGATAATTACCCCTTTTACGTAAGCTTTGTTTGGATTTAAAACTTCAACAAAGGTTAATACCGCACTTGCATTGGTTGCAGTAGCAGCCTTAGATAAAGTTATAGCTGTTCCATTAACTGCAGTAACGGTAGTTCCATCAGCAATTCCGCTACCGGAAACCGTGCTACCGATTCTGATTAATGCATTAACTGAAGCCGTAACCACAGCAGTACTATTAAGAGTAGTTGAAGAAGTTGCGGTAGTTCCGCCAACTAAATTATTACCAAAAACAATAACGTTTTCGCCTTGACATATTTCTAATTCCTGTTTAACATAAGAATCTGCTGGATATGCCAATTTACCAAAGTCGCAAAGATCTGCTTGGCTAACATTTTTGTCTACAATTGAAAAACAGTTATCAATAAGTCGAACTGACTTTTTGACAGGCACTGGGTCACATAGTTTAGCCATGCCAGAATTGACTCTTTTATAGCTTGGATCACCTTTAAATTTAATGTAAGACATTAGCCGAAGTTCTTTTTATTATTTACCTCCGATTTACGAGACAATTCCTCGTGAAATTCTTTCATCTGCCGAAAGTCTTCTGGTATCTCGGTCTGGAATTTCAAGTAAATCTATGTGTTTGGGCTTAGTTAAGTCAACTTCAATTGGTCCAGTAGATTTTTCCTGGGTCACTTGAGTCTTTTTTTTAACTTTTGGAGCTTTGCTGGGAGTCTCGGCTTGGACGCTTTCTTGGACAATTGGTCCAACTGGTTCCAATATTGGTTCTTCTATAATTGGCTCTTCTACAATAGGTTCAGTTTGAATAGGATCTGGTGTAGGTTTAATATAGTCAACTAGAGATTTAATGAAACCTAGTGCAACCACCGGTAAAACTGCACCTGAAATAATTGCAAGTATTCTCTTTTGATAAATTAAGTCTTCTTCTTGAAGTCCAAACAGTTCAATCCAGCCCGTAAAATTTTCAAGATGAGAAAATGCATAATAGGTATTTCCCATTGCCTGCATTGCAGTTAAAAGAATAAAAAGTCCCCAAACAATACCTTTATTCATTTTTTCTAAAATAATAAGAGATGCTAGGGATGCAGCTGCACCAACTTCAAAACCAATTGCAAGAGAAACTGCTAACCACGTAGGATTTGATAATTTAAAAAAGTCGATTACGTGAATCGTTGAAATAATTGATACTAAAAGATATAGAGTAACAAAAGAACCAATTATAAAGTAATGGGTTGCTTTATTTTTCATTATTTTGCACCAAGTTTTTTCAATTCAGCATCAATTTCAGATTGGCGCTGAACGTCTAGCATTTTTCGGTCAGTTGCCTGAATCATGCGTTTTTCGGCTTTAAGACCCTCAATTTCAAGGTCCTTTTTTGTTGCTAGCGAATCTAGTGTAGTTAATTGCTTTTTAATTTTAGTAACTTCACGGTCTACTCCGCAAGATTTCATATAGGTTAAAATTAATAAAAATATTACTACCTTTAATCCGTTTTTCTGTAAAAATTGTTCTACTTTATTCATAATTTAAGATTATTTGATACGATTATTTATTTGGAATTTAGTGTTTGCCAAATCTGTGACCACTCCACATAGCCAACCGCTGGTAAAACTGCAAGCGAAATTACAAAAAATGCTGCAATCGGATAGAACACTAAATATAAAATTCTGTCTAGTGTAAGCTGTTTAAAATCAAACTCCATCCATACTAAATATGCGTATACTTCAGGTGTTTTAATTCGACGAAATCCGGTTTTAACAAAATCGATAATTCCAAGTCGAGTAATTGGATCATTATAATCAGCTAGGGATTCTTTGACCTGCATTATTTCAAAGCCTTTAAGATCGTCTGTATTTAATAATACTTCTGGCTGAAGATTTTTAACATAGTATAGACGGCCTAATCGGGTTTTTCGCAAGTTTAGCTTATCAAGCTCGCCGTTTTTATCTAATTCAGACAGTATACCTAGATATCGTCTAAATATAACCAATTCCTTAATTAGAGCAATTAGTTTAGTAATAAAAACTAGTGGATTTAAGTATTTCATTAGAAAAGGTCCTTTATTTTTTCTACCAGTTCAGGATTACTTTCCAAAACTGAGTCTTTTAATATTTTACGTGCTTTTCTGATTTTAGTTTTAACTGTATTGAGATTCATATCGTATTTGTCTGCAATATCAGCGCCCTTCATCTTATTTAGCTCTTTATCAATTAAGATAGATTTTTCTAAAGACTCTGGCATCTCCTCAATTGCAAGCATAGTCGCAGTATAAAGATTTTCCAAAGAATTCTCTTTTTCCAAATTATCTCGACTGTCATCGACTAAAAATAGAGAATTTCCAATTTTATCAATATCAGTGGTCATTTGCTGTTTAAGTTTATGCAAATGCAGTAGAGATTCATTTCTGGCAATAGTATAGATCCAAGTTGTAAATCTGTATTTTGGATTATAACTATCAAGCGATTTGAATATCTTAAAGAACGTATTATGTAATACTTCTTCGGTTTCGTCCTTATCGTTAAAGAACTTCCAAATAAAGTATTTAAGTTTAGGTTCCATTATTCGAACTAATCGATTTCGGTCTCTTTCGGTGAAAGTTTTAGCAACAATTGCTTCGGCAAGCTGCTGCATTTCATCATTGAGGCGGCGGTTTAGATCTTCGTAACCTGTGACCTTTTTGTTTCCTGTCATAAAAATTATTTTCTAGATAGAGTTATTGTACTTAACTAATTTACCAATTAACTTTATTATTTGCCTTCCACTCGTCATATCTTTCCGTAATTTCTATTAGAATTTTATTACGAACGATATCTGAATCGCCAAAGGTATGAATTCCCATTCCTTTAATTCCCTGCATCATTTCAATAAATTTTGGAAGTGCCACTTTGTCTCTTGATATGTCATATTGGCTAACGTCACCACAAATTAAGACCTTTGAATTTTTTCCCATTCGTGTAATGAATAGCATCAGTTGTCTAAAATCTGCATTTTGTGCTTCATCTAATACCATTAAACAATTATCAAAAGTTGCACCTCTCATATATGCAAGCGGTCTAAATTCAATAAGACCGTCCCCTTCTAATTTAATTAAGTTATCCCAACCAATAATTTTTTCAAGGTTAGTTCGGTAACTTTCCATAAATGGGTCGATTTTCTCTTTAATATCTCCAGGCAAAAATCCTAATTTTTCTCCAGACTCTTGAATTGGCTTTGATAAAATTATACGCTGAATCTTATCTTCTGTATGTAGTTTCATTGATGCATAACATGCAACAAAGGTTTTACTAGTTCCGGCTGGTCCATGACATAACGTAATATCATTGTTCATGATTTTGTCACAATACTCCTTTTGTGAAGGTTTAAGCGAAACTTGCTTTAATAATTCTGGGATAGATTGTGTAGAGTTACCTCTTCTTTTAGTGGATTTTTGCATTAGTTAGTTTGATTTTTTAATTTCTTCAATTAGCGACACACAAGTGTGGCACATTTCATAATCTTCAATTTTTTCAAAATGCTTTTTTGCTTTTTCAATAGCGTCTTCCCATCCGTCCCTTAAAACGAATGCATCAATTTCAGATTCGGCAACCTTAACGCTAGGCAGCTCTGCAATATCTACGTCATTTTTAAGAGCATGCTGTATAGCAGCAATAGTTCTTCTAAAAATAACGTCCCTGTCTCTAGTTAAGTCAAAATTAATCATTCACGTTTAATTTTTTTGATCTCCATAAAATCCAGACAGTGTCCTTTTATATGAATCCAAATAATTTTCATCAAAGACTTGACGCTGTCCAGGCTTTTTTAATTGTGGAGTATCGTTTAGATAACCTACTAAATCTGAACTAATCTTGGTTGAACCTTCACCTTGAGTAGAATTTAAGATTTTTTCAGTTATTTCCCTTTGGTATTCTGCACTTGTACTATCCCAAACTTCAGTTCCTAATTCAAGAAAACTTGGAGAATCAAAGAATGCTGCAGTATTGACACATGTCATTGCTAAGTCATCGTTTCCGCTTTGACTTCGATAGGTTCCATTAGTAGATCGACCAAATGAACCTAATTCCATTACAGTTTTACTTTCGTTTGGTAGAATCTTATTTACATTAACGTGATATTTAAAACGTTCGCAAAATTTGATTTTATTGGTAACGCTTAATTTAAGACCAGGTTTAAGTAATTTAGTTGCTTCAGTATGTTTTGAATGAATTAACTGTCCTGGCCAATATTGTTCATTATTTGCAATCTTATCTAGGATAAAATCTCCTTTATGGTTTAATTCAATTAAGACTTTAAGATTTTCAAAATTAAAAAGTCTATAAACTAAATATTCTAAAACCTGGGCATATTCATTAATTGTCTGCTTATTACTTCTCCAAGTTGCAACTTGCACAAGGGAAAGACAATCCATTTCGCTTTTTACTAGGTTTTTAATTGGCTCTAACATTTTAATTGGAAGGGGTGCAACTTTAAATATATTAATAACTGAAAAGTCTTTGCCTGTTCCATCTGCAGTATCGACTGAAAATACATATCGATCTGGAGAATTTCGAAAATCCTGCTCATCCCAATCCTTTAGGTTTGGATGTACGGTAAAGTTACCTTCCATTAGGGCAAGAACTTCTGGATCCCAATTAATTTTAAGAGGCTCTTCGTATTTAGTCATGATTCCAAAAATCTTTTTAAGATCTTTAGACGAAAGTAGTAATCTATCAGAAGAAAAGAACTGTAGACCATATTCCTGGTTAAAGTCTTCTTCAGATCCCATATTTGCAATAGTTTCAGCTTTCCATTTATCATCTCTACCTGGAACTTGCCACCAGTCTACTCTTAGTGGAGTATATGTATTTAGTCCATTTACTGCATCCATATAGATTTCATAGAATCTATTCATACCGTTTGGCGTTGACGTAATAATAATCTTGGAGGTAGTTGATGCAGAAATAGTAGGGTAAATTGCTCGATAAAAGAAATCTAAATATGCTGGAGAAATATGCGCAAACTCATCAATGTATAGTAAGTGAATGGTAAAACCAATACCTGTATTTTTGGTTGTAGTACGTCCAATTAATCTACAGCCATTATCAAATTTCATCGACATAACGTTATTTGAAATACAACCGGGCTTTAAGAAAAATGGAAGGTTTTCAAAAATAGATTTAATTTTGTCAACAACCTCTTTGGTTGTACTTGCAATGTTGGCTACAGCTAAGACATTTTTGTCTGTATGGAAAATAAGATACCATGCAACAAATACACCAGACATTACGGTTTTACCAATTTGGCGACTTGCCATTAGAATATTAAAACGGTTTGCACCAAATGCTTTAATAATTTCTTCTTGGTAATCACGTAAAACAATTTGTTCTACTCCATATTCAGTTAAAACCTGAGCATACTTATTTGCAAAGTAGCCTACATCAGATTTGCATCTCTTAATTTCTTCAAGTTCTTCTGGAGTATATTCAAAAACCAAATTTTGTTTTTTCCAGGCAGGGTCATTATCTTTAAATGGAGAATTCTTAATGGTCTTAATATCAATTAAACCATTTTCAAAGTCTAGTAGAAGCTGATCCACTTTTTTTGTAGTCCAAACCGCGCTATTTTCAGTATCATCCATTCTAGATACCTGTACACTGGTCCTTCCTCCTTTTGATAAAAAGTCTTTCATAATTAGATGATTTCGAAAATAGTTGAGCTTAAATCTTCATCGTCATTTTCTTTTTCAATTAAATGCTCTAAGCCTCTTTCCGTCATCAATGAATTTTTTTCATTTGGATTAGTCAGCCTATTATCAAAATCACTATTTAAACCGTCGCTCTCAATCTCCTTCATGATATTTTTGGTACCGGCTGTAATATAATAGTCTCCAGCCTGAATAGCATTTACAGAAGAGGCAGGAAGACCGGCCTGGTCTCCCTTTGAATCAACTTCACTACGCATTTTCTTGTACGTATCCTCTAAGAACAACATATAGTTTGCTTGTGTTTTAGTAACTGTGGTAAGACGATCCTGTAATTGTGACATTACTTCAAATAAACGGGGATGTGCTGCACCCTGATTTATTTCTTCCATAATTCTTTCAATCGCCATCTTAATAGTTTTATGCTGAAAGAACATGGTCTCGATATTCATATTATCGAGTTCTTTCTTTTGTTTTAGGTAATCGTGTTGAGTAATTAAACCTAAATCTACATAAAATTTAAATAGGGAATCTGTAATCTCAAGAGCTTTCTTCTTGAAACCCGAACTCATTTCATCAAAATCAATAGGAGGATTTTGCTCAAGTTCATTAAAACGATCGTCGACTATATCATTTTCTGAAGTATCTCCAGAATAGGTGCTTAAGAAACTTTCGAGTTCGTTTTTTATTTGTGTTTTCTTCTCTTTGCTGATCACTGGACTTTAGTTTAATTTTGTCTCGTTCTTATCCAGAGCTGGGTTAGCAAATATTTTAATTTTTTTGACCGCTTCAATATTGTTAAACACGATTGCATCCAATTTTAGTAAGAATTTATCCATAAAGGCTGAAACTCCCAATAGATATGGAGATACTGTTTTTTCTATAATTTTATTTCTGTAGCTAAAACCAACATAGAGACGATTTTCTTTACGTTCTATTGATTTTCTAAAAATTGAATCTCTATTCATAATTAAACAGATTTTGTTTCATCCCTAAAGAATACATTTATTGCACATAACTTATCGTCAGAAAGACCGGCCTCATACACTAGTCCTGTGCGATCTTTAAAACCTCCTCTGATAATTGCAAATTCATTTGGTTGAATTATAATATCATTATACGAATCTAACCCGACTAGTGGTGGATTAACTGAAGTTGGATTTTTAATTGCAGAAGCTTCATTTGCCTCTCCAATAATTTGAATACTAACTGAATCTACTCCAGAAATTCCTTCAATTAATTTAATTAAATCACTCTTTGGAATACGATCTTTACGGGTACTATTAATAAAGTAAGAACCAATTTGATCTGTAATTTGACTTTTGATTGAATCTTTATCAAAATCAGAAAATGTAACTAAACTGATATTTAGTGCGTATTTTCTTGGAGTTGGGTCCAATAATCTAACTGTGGTTGAGACCATTTCGGTGCCAGACTTCTTAATGTATTTTAATAGTTCGGTTTTTTGAAATGCTGTTAATTTAAATCTATCTTCAATTAAATTAAAATAATCAACGCCTCTTGCAAAAATCTTTGTGATATCTGGAACCAAGAAAATATTAATTACGCGATTATCCAAAGGATCTAATGTAACTCTAATTGAAGAAAACATTTGTAATTTTCTCATTAAGACTTCATAATTATCAATATTAACAAGTGCAAAGTTTTTACTTGCTTTTGGCGCAAGTAGTCTAGTTAAACTTAAAGATTCTGGATCTGTTCCAAAATTAGGGGCATTTAGACAGCTTACCGTAACCATATCAGAAAGTGTAACCTCTTCCCCAATCATATTTAGAGCAGTATCAGTAAAGGTAAACACTAATTCAGATAGTGAATCAGTATTAATATTACCAACGCTACCTTCAGTTACTAAATATTCAACAATAATCTCTGAGCCAGATTCTGGAATTTTTCCAAAGGATCCGTTACCAAAATAAATGTCTAATCCATTAGTAATACCAGTTTTACATACATATCCTTGAGCATTTCTTGGAATATCTAACATTGACTCGTATTTAGTCCATATTTCTCCGTTAACATAGACGTTAACTAAAAACTGATCAATTAAAAAGTTATTTGGATAGCCTAATTGAAAACTTTGAAAAGCAACTCCGGTTCCACCATAGGTTTGTTGTTGAAGTCTTCCCTGTCTAATTGTAAAATTTAAACCAATTGTACCTTTCATATCTAGGCGAGATTCATCACCGGCCATTTCCAATACATAATTTAATCCATTGTTTTCACAATTTAGATTCATGTATTTAGTAAAAATTAACTTATTTCCTGGAACCTTTTCAAAATCAACCTTTGGACTTGGTTTGATATTAATTGTACCCGCAGCAGAAATTGCACGGCTTGGATTGTGTCCAGCCAATGAGGCTAGTGAATATACAGATGAAGGGCGAGCCGCTTCATATATGTTAAGTTCAGTAATAGAGTCTTCAATATAAAAAAGTATAAGCTCAGTTAAGTTGTGTAAAACTACCAGTAACTGACCGAATGGCGAAGCTAGGGTAAATATTTCGCCCTTTGTCTTAAATTTTTCTTGTAAAAACTGATAAGACTCTCTATATAGATCTCCAGCGTTTACACTAAGGCCTTTAAAAAGCTTGTATGTTGGTGAAAGTGTTTCGGCCATCTTGGCGAATTCTTTTTTGTTATTTATTAGGGATAATCGAGGTTTGGAAAAGATTTACCGTCGCTCTAGACCAAATAGATAATTCTTTAGTATTATACTAAGAAATATGGGGCTGTTTTGGCGTTTGACAAGCGGTCGTAGTTCTTTGAATGCAGGCGGAGTTAGTATTGGAAACTCCTTAATAACCTATACGAACAATAACTGACAATAAGTCAACTTGGACTTTCGAAGACGCAATGTCTTTCGTAGGTGCAGATTTAGCAGTAGCTGCCTAATCTCTCCCGTATCACTCATGGGACTTTAAGAAGAAGTGAAAGCCAAATCCAGGTGGCTCCCTTAATAGTCAAGGCTGACCTTGAGCATCTGATCGTAGTCGATCTATACAGGGGGCGAAAGAGTTGGAGTAACAGGTCGGAGCTCTACTAAATAATTTCGAGACCAGGTTGTTTTTCTGATGGGTTTCCCACATACATCAAATCAGATATTTTGTCCAATTTAGAAAAAATGGACTAAGCCTGTGAATGAATTCATTGAAGTAGCCGGATTGGACACGGGTTCGACTCCCGTCAGCTCCACTACTGTATTTTTCTAGGTGAATAAATAACCTATATGAAGAATACAAACACACAGGATATATTCCTTCGTAACCTTACAATTTCGCTATTAGATCTTCTAAATAGACAATTGGAGGTTGAGCTTTGGCGAGACGATCGTCTAGAAACACATACTATTCCATTCTACTTTAATCAAGGAACGGATGAGGGATTTATGCAAGATTTTTTTGTAGGAATTCCATCTAGTTGTAAAATTTCTCAAATGGCAGAGGGTAATTACGATCCTATTCCAAGAGGAATTATTACCTTAAGCTCATTTAATGTAAAATCTTCAGATCTTGTAAACAAATATGTTAGAGGAACTTTTCAACGAGATGAGTTTGATGAAAATGATGCAAAGAAAAGTAAAGCCTATTCAGCTAGACTCTATTCGCTTCCGCTTAAAGTAAATTTTGATGCAAAAATTATTGTTGATAATCTTAATAAAACATTTAAAGCAACCGAAAAACTATTTGATCTTTTCTATAGTAATCGTGTAATGTATTTTCAATATAGAGGAATCCGAATTCCTGCGCTATTTGTTTTTCCAGATCAGGCGACAAATGATAAAGCCTATAAATTTTCCTATACTGACAATAATAAAATTACAATAACTTTTCAAATTGAAATTGAAACCTACTTTCCAAGCTTTGATAAAACTACGGAAATGTTTAGAGGAAATGTTATTGATCAAATTTTAATAAAAACGATTGATCAAGATTCTGGCCAGCTTGATGGTAAAGCCTGGATTGATAACAATAACCCACTATAATGAAATACCTATTAGAATATACCAGTTTTATCATATCAGAAGGCGGTAATGCTTTTCCAGAAACGGTTTCTGTTAAAAGAGAAGATATTCAAAGAATCGTTGCAGAGTTTAACGATAAGGTAGTCCAGGGAATACTTGGAAGCCAGCCTGGTGAACCGATTGGTAGCTGGAAACAGAAACCTATTTCAGGAGATATTGATTGCCTGGTATACACAGATTTAGAACTTCCTAAAATCGTTGAGCTGTGTAAAGCTCAAGGAATTGATGCAAAAGCATTTTATGGTTTTAATATTGTTTCAACTAATTTTACTCCAACCAATCACGAGCCTGTTCAAATTGATATTTTTGTAAGACCGGAAACTGCAAATAAAGAGGCTACTGATGTTTTCTATAAAAATATAGAAGAAGATCCTGATACCACAAAACACCGTGTCTATTTCTTATTTACAATCCTTGATGCTAGAAAAGAAGATATTGAAGGGGATCCTGCGCAACCTTCTAAATTTACAGGTTATATGTTAAGGCCTGATGGTCTCTATAAGATTGTTAAAGAGATGAAAAAGGTAAATTACAAAATCATGGATCGTCAATTAATTGCTGAGTCTGCCGAAGATATGGCAAAAGCGATTTTTGGAGAAGCCTTACCTTTTAATGAATGGAATACATTTAAGAAAACATTTGATCTTTTCATGAAGTCTCCGCTCTATCCAAATAAACAGGATATTGTTATGGCTTATATTGAAAAATTAAAGGACGAAGGCTTACCTTTTCCAAAGAGTGTTACGTTAGACTCTTACGTTTAACCAATATAGTTAAGACCCTCACCAAAATCTAGGGCAATATCAAAGTTATAGAATTGGAATGATACTTCAAACGTATTAAACTTTGGAGCATTTTCATTATATGAAAGCGAGATTTGTGTCATTCCTGACAAAATTGGGTGATTAAACACAATAGACGAAACTGCATAACCCTCATTATTTAAGAGAGTTAACCTGATTGGATCCATTGTAATTCCTTGTGGATCCTTAACAAAAGGCTTGCCTTCGCCACTTAGCGATCTACGTAGGTTAGTTGGTTCCAGGTTTCCTTGATCTAAATAGTTAAGAGCATTATCTAAAAAGATAAAATAGTTAAGGTAAGCATCACTCAATTTAAATTTAATTGTAAACTTACGCTCAAACATTTCTGCAATTGGTTTTGCACTATGAAACTCTTGCATTTTACCAAGAGGTCGAACTTGACTTACCATAGGCACGGTAAAGCCATTAAATGTTACTGACTGAATAGTAGATGCCATAAAATCTTCAATCGTCTCGTATGGCATAATAAGACTATTGTAGTATTTCTCGTATTTCTTACTTATCTCCTTTGAGAAGAAAGTCTCTGGGAAACTGATTAGGAATCCATTTTGTCTTGC
>Ga0208596_1000321_pt1 | contig 15818 bp, 7 predicted proteins | sample LakMenEpi12Jul11_FD_150686 | JGI IMG/M metagenome (GOLD analysis project Ga0208596, IMG submission 150686) | Freshwater microbial communities from Lake Mendota, WI - 12JUL2011 deep hole epilimnion (SPAdes) | ecosystem: Environmental > Aquatic > Freshwater > Lake > Epilimnion/Euphotic zone ...
CGCGGAAGCGCTCCGCAGCGATGCGACGGGCGCGACGGCGGCACCCGACTTCGGCACGCTCTTCGAGCGTTCGCTGGTGCGCGTGCGCACGAGCCTGGAGAACACCCGCGGACAGCTCGAGGAACTGCGCGCAGCAGATGTCGTCGACGCCGGTGCAGAGGGTTTCGTCGACATGCTGGAGGGCATGCTGCGGTTCCTGCAGACCGGCGAGAAGGGCGAGACCACGGCGCCGGTGCACGAGGGCGATGAAGCCATGGCCGGCAGCGCGCCGGTCGCCGCAGGCGAGGACTTCCGCTTCTGCACCGAATGTCTCGTCACGGCGCCGGCGGGAGGCATCATCGAACTGCGCAGCCTGCGCGAATCCCTGGCGGCGGCCGGCGCCAGCCTCGTGGTCAGCGGCAGCGCCCGCAAGGCCAAGATCCACATCCACTGCGATGACCCCGACGCCATCTTCCGGCTCGCGGGCAGCTTCGGCGACGTGCAAGGCCAGAAAGCCGACGACATGCGCATGCAGCAGTCGGCGGCGCATCACCGCCGTGCGCAGCGGGTCGCCGTGGTCACCGACTCGGGCAGCGACCTGCCCGACGCCGACATGGAGCGGCTCGGCATCCATATGGTGGCCGCGCGCGTGCATTTCGGAGGCCGCTCCTATCTGGACAAGGTCAGCATGACCGCCGCGGAGTTCTACGAGGAACTCGCCCGCAATCCCGAGCACCCCAAGACCTCGCAGCCCCCGCCCGGCGACTTCCGGCGCATCTTCGAGTTCCTGGTGTCGCACTACGAGTCGGTCGTGTCGGTGAACCTCACCGCGCGGCACAGCGGCACCTACAACGCGGCCGCGACGGTGGCCCAGCGCGTCAGCGCCGAAGGCCGGCGCGTGGCCGTCATCGACACCCGCAACGCATCGGTCGGCGAAGCGCTGGTGGTGCTCGCGACCGCCGAGGCGGCGGCGGCGGGCCAGGACATCGACCAGGTCATCGCCGCGGCCGAGGCGGCGCGCGACCGCACCCAGACCTTCGCGCTCGTCGAGCGCATCGATTTCGCGGTACGGGGCGGACGCGTACCGGCGGTGGTCGGCAAGATCGCCAAGTGGCTGCGGCTGAACGTGATCCTGCGCACCTTCCCCGACGGACGGGTCGCCTTCGGTGGCGGGCTCTTCGGGCCCCATCGCCTCATCAAGCGCTTCATCCGCTTCGTGTTGCGCCGCGGCGAGATCGAGACCGGCACCCACCGCCTGCGCGTGCTGGTCGGCCACGCGAACCGGCCCGAGGCGGGCCAAAAGCTCTACGAGGAGCTGCTGGCGGCGATCCCGCGCGAGCGGATCGCGTGGTCGGCGCTCACCGACATGGGCGCGGCCATCGGCGTGCATGGCGGACCCGGCACGGTCATCGTCGCGGTGCAGCGGCTCGAGGATTAACGGTCTCGGTCGCCGAGCGCCGCCACCACCTCGGGTGGCGCCTGCACGAGCTCGACCAACACGCCCTCGCCTGCGATCGGGAACTCGTCGTTCGATTTCGGGTGCAGGAAGCAGATGTCGTGCCCCGCGGCACCCTTGCGGATGCCGCCCGGCGCGAAGCGCACGCCCTGCGTCGTGAGCCATGCGACCGCCGCCGGCAGGTCGTCGATCCAGAGGCCGATGTGATTGAGCGGCGTGGTGTGCACCGCAGGCTTGCCCTGCGGATCGACCGGCTCCATCAGGTCCACTTCGACGCGGAACGCGCCCTGGCCCATCGAGCAGATGTCCTCGTCGACGTTCTCGCGCTCACTGCGGAAATGCCCCGTGACCTCGAGCCCGAGCATGTCCACCCAGAGCCGCCGCAGCCGCGCCTTGTCGGGTCCGCCGATCGCGACCTGCTGGATGCCGAGCACCCGGAACGGCCTTGCTGCTTGCGTCATCCCTGTCGCCTCACTGGAACTTCATGATCACCTGGTCGACCGCGAGGCTGTCGCCCTTGCCGGCCAGCACCTCGGCGACCACGCAATCCTGCGTGGCGAAGAGGATGTTCTCCATCTTCATCGCCTCGATGGCCGCGAGCTTCTCGCCTGCGCGCACCGTCTGTCCGGCCTGCACGGCGACGTCGACCAACAGGCCCGGCATCGGCGACAACAGCACCTTGGAGAGGTCGGGTGGCGCCTTGAACGGCATCAGGGCCTCGAGCTCCGCATGCCGCGGCGAGAGCACGTTGGCGGAGAGGTTCGCGCCGTTGTGCGAGATCCGGTAGCCAAGACCGACGCGCTCGATCTGCGCGCAGAACGACTGCCCGTCGAAGGTGCCGTGCACCGCGATGTCGCGCAGGTTGTCCTCGAAGGCGACCTCATGTGTCTGGCCCGCGACCGACACGTGGAACATCGCCCCCTGCGGTCGCACCGACACCGGGATGTGGTCGCGACGACCGGAGTCGTCGGTCAGCACCACGACGAAGTCCTCGCGGATGCGGACCTCACGGTGCCGGCGCTGGCCGGTGAGCGTCGCCGCGCGCTCCCGCGAACGCCGGTGCGAGACCGCCGCGAGCGCCAGCAGGAACGACGGCTGGTCGTGCGCGACGGCCGCCGCAGTGAAGCCCTTGGGATACTGCTCCGCGATGAACCCGGTGTTGAAGTCGCCCGCGACGAAGCGCGGGTGCGCGAGCAGCGCCGCCTGGAACGGCACGTTGCTCGAGATGCCGCGGATCACGAAGCCGTTGAGCGCCTCGCGCATGCGCGCGATGGCGTCGCTGCGGTCACGGCCGTGCACGATGAGCTTGGCGATCATCGAGTCGTAATGCATCGGGATCTCGCCGCCCTCGTACACGCCGGTGTCGACGCGCACGCCGCCGCCCGAGGGCACGGGCTGCGAGGCTTCCATGTTCTGCGTCGGCGGCCGGTACTTGACCAACCGACCGGTCGACGGCAAGAAGTTGCGGAACGGATCTTCGGCGTTGATGCGGCACTCGATCGCCCATCCCTCACGCTTGAGGTCCTTCTGCCGGAACGCGAGTTTCTCGCCCGCCGCGACGCGGATCATCTGCTCCACGAGGTCGAGCCCCGTGATGCACTCGGTGACCGGGTGCTCCACCTGAAGGCGGGTGTTCATCTCGAGGAAGTAGAACGACTTGTCCTTGCCGACCACGAATTCGACCGTGCCGGCGCTTTGGTAGTCGACCGCTTTGGCGAGCGCCACCGCCTGCTCGCCCATCGCCTTGCGGACCTTGTCGTCGAGGAAAGGGCTCGGCGCCTCCTCGATGACCTTCTGGTGGCGGCGCTGGATCGAGCACTCGCGCTCCCAGAGGTACAGGCAGTTGCCATGACCATCGCCCAGCACCTGGATCTCGATGTGGCGCGGCTCCTCCACGAACTTCTCGATGAACACCCGGTCGTCGCCGAAGCTGTTGCGCGCCTCGTTGCGGCAGGAACTGAAGCCGTCAAAGGCTTCCTTGTCGTTCCAGGCGACGCGCAGGCCCTTGCCACCGCCGCCCGCGCTCGCTTTGATCATCACCGGATAGCCGATGTCCTTCGCGATCTCGACCGCGCGCTCCGGCGTCTCGATCGGGTCGTTCCAGCCCGGGATGGTGCTCACGCCCGCCTTGGCGGCGAGCGCCTTGGAGGCGATCTTGTCGCCCATCGCGGCGATGGAAGCGTGCTTCGGTCCGATGAAGACGATGCCCGCCTCCTCGGCGCGCCGCGAGAACTCGGCGTTCTCGGACAGGAACCCGTAGCCCGGATGCACGGCCTCGGCGCCCGTGGCGCGGCAGGCCTCGATGATGCGGTCCTGCACCAGGTAGGACTCGCGCGAGGGCGCGGGGCCGATCAGCACCGCCTCGTCGGCGAGCTCCACATGCCGGGCGTCCTTGTCGGCCTCCGAGTACACGGCCACGGTCTTGATGCCCATGCGTCGCGCCGTCTTGATGACGCGACAGGCGATCTCGCCACGGTTGGCGATGAGGATCTTCTTGAACATGCCTGCAGGTCTCCTGGACGCGGTCACAGCGGGATGTTGCCGTGCTTGCGCCACGGCTCCTCGATCTTCTTGTCGCGCAGCACGGTGAGCGCGCGGCACACCCGCCGACGCGTGCCGTGCGGCATGATCACGTCGTCGATGTAGCCGCGCGCACCGGCGATGAACGGGTTGGCGAACTTCTCCTTGTACTCGGCCTCGCGGGCCGCGAGCTTCGCCGGGTCGCCCTTCTCCTCGCGGAAGATGATCTCGACCGCGCCCTTGGCGCCCATCACCGCGATCTCGGCGTTCGGCCATGCGAAGTTGACGTCTCCGCGCAGGTGTTTCGAGGCCATGACGTCGTAGGCGCCGCCGTAGGCCTTGCGGGTGATGACCGTGATCTTCGGCACCGTGCACTCGGCGTAGGCATAGAGCAGCTTGGCGCCGTGCTTGATGATGCCGCCGTACTCCTGCGAGGTGCCCGGCATGAAGCCCGGCACATCGACGAAGGTGACCACCGGGATGGAGAAGGCGTCGCAGAACCGCACGAAGCGCGCGGCCTTGATGCTGCTCTTGATGTCGAGGCAGCCGGCGAGCACCAGCGGCTGGTTGGCGACGATGCCGACCACGTGGCCATCCATGCGCGCGAAGCCGATGATGATGTTCTTGGCGTACTCCGGCTGCAGCTCGAAGAACTCGCCGTCGTCGACCACCTTCGACACCAGCTCCTTCATGTCGTAGGGCTTGTTCGGGTTGTCGGGCACCAGCGTGTCGAGCGAATAGTCGTCGCGGTCCGCCGGGTCGCCCGCCTCGCGCATCGGCGGCTTCTCGCGGTTGTTCGCGGGCAGGTAATTGAAGAACCGCCGGATCATGAGCAGCGCCTCGACGTCGTTCTCGAAGGCGAGGTCGGCGACGCCGCTGCGCGTGGTGTGGGTGATGGCGCCGCCCAGGTCCTCGGCGGTGACCTCCTCGTGCGTCACCGTCTTCACGACATCGGGTCCGGTGACGAACATGTAGGAGCTGTCCTTCACCATGAAGATGAAGTCGGTGAGCGCGGGGCTGTAGACCGCGCCGCCCGCGGAGGGGCCCATGATGACGCTGATCTGCGGCACCACCCCCGAGGCCGTGACGTTGCGTTGGAACACCTCGGCGTAGCCGCCGAGAGAAGCGACGCCCTCCTGGATGCGCGCGCCGCCCGAATCATTGATGCCGATGACGGGCGCGCCGACCTTCATGGCGGTGTCGAGGACCTTGCAGATCTTCTGGGCATGCGCCTCGGAGAGCGAGCCGCCGAACACCGTGAAATCCTGGCTGAACACGAACACCAGACGGCCGTTGATGAAGCCGCAACCGGTCACCACGCCGTCGCCCGGGATCTTCTGGTCCTGCATGCCGAAGTCGCTGCAGCGATGCTCGACGAACATGTCCCATTCCTCGAAGGACCCTTCGTCGAGCAGCAGCTCGATGCGCTCGCGCGCGGTGAGCTTGCCCTTGGCATGCTGGGCGGCGACGCGCTTGGGGCCGCCGCCCTGGCGCGCCTGGGCCCGTTTCTTCTCGAGCTGCTGGATGATGTCGTGCATGGCGTGGTCCTCGGACGGGGCGGCCTCAGGCAGGCCGCGAAGGTTGTTCAAAGAGATCGAGCAGGCGGCGGGCGCCGGACGAGGGCGCGAGACGCGCGGCTTCCACGTCGTCGAGCGTCGCGGGCAGCGCCTTGCGCACCGCAGGATGCGCACGGAAATCGGCGGCCAGGCGGGCGTGCACCTCGTCCCACAGCCAGGCGAGCGACTGGCGGCGGCGGCGCTCGGCGAACTCGCCGCTGGCCTCGCGCTGCGCGCGGAGCTCGCCGATCGCCTCCCAGAATGCCGCAAGCCCGTCGCCCGAGAGCGCACTCGTGCGCAGCACGCGGACCTGCGCCCGCGCCGCGCCGGGGTTGCGCAGCACGCGCAGCGCGCTCGTCACCTGCGCTTCTGCGCGGATCGCGGCATCGAGGTCGAGGTCGGCCTTGTTGATGACCACGAGGTCGGCGAGTTCCATGATGCCCTTCTTCATGGCCTGCAGGTCGTCGCCGGCGTTCGGCAGCTGCAACAGCACGAAGAGGTCGGTCATGCCGGCGACCGCGGTCTCGGACTGTCCGACGCCCACGGTCTCCACGAGCACCACGTCGTAGCCCGCGGCCTCGCAGACCAGCATCGCCTCGCGCGTGCGCTCGGCGACGCCGCCCAATGCGCCGGAGGTCGGGCTCGGCCGGATGTAGGCGCGTTCGTCGGTGGACAACCGTTCCATGCGCGTCTTGTCGCCGAGGATCGATCCGCCGGAGATCCCGGAGGACGGGTCGACCGCGAGCACCGCGACGCGGTGGCCGCGGCCGGTGAGGAAGGTTCCCAAAGACTCGATGAAGGTGGACTTGCCGACACCCGGCACGCCCGAGATGCCCACGCGCAGCGCATGACCGGTGGCGACCAGCAGGGAATCGAGCAACGCGTCGGCGCGGCGCCGATGGTCGGGCCGCGTGGACTCGAGCAGCGTGATCGCCTTGGCGAGCGCGCGACGGTCGCCGGCCCGCACGCCCGCCGCGAGCGCGGCGTCGGCGTCGGGACCCGGGTCGAGCGGCTCAGGGGGCACGGGCCGCCTTGATCTGGTCCAGCACGTCGCGTGCGCTCTCGGGGATCGGCGTTCCCGGGCCGTAGATGCCCTTGACGCCGGCCGCGCGCAGGAACGGATAGTCCTGCTGCGGTACGACCCCGCCGACGAACACCACGATGTCGCCGCCGCCCTGCGCGCGCAACGCCTCGATGATGGCGGGGACCAGCGTCTTGTGGCCCGCGGCGAGCGTGCTGACGCCGACCGCATGCACGTCGTTCTCGATGGCCTGGCGCGCGCATTCCTCGGGCGTCTGGAACAGCGGGCCGACGTCGACGTCATAGCCGAGATCGGCGAAAGCGCTCGCCACCACCTTGGCGCCGCGGTCGTGGCCGTCCTGGCCGAGCTTGGCGATGAGCACACGCGGACGGCGACCCTGCTCGGCGGCGAAGGCGTCGATGTCGGTCTTGAGGCGCTGCCAGTCGCCGGCATCCTCGTAGGCTCCTGCGTACACGCCGCTGACCTCCTGTGAACGGGCGCGGTGGCGCCCCCAGACCTTCTCGAGCGCATCGCTCACCTCGCCCACCGTCGCCCGCGCGCGCATGGCGTCGATGGCGAGCGACAGCAGATTGCCCCCGCCCGACTGCGCTGCGACGGTGAGCGCATCGAGCGTCGCCTGCACCTTCGCGCCGTCGCGCGCGGCGCGCAGCCGCTGCAGGCGCGCGACCTGCGCCTCGCGTACGGCCACGTTGTCGATGTCGCGGAACTCGACCGGCACCTCGTCCTCGGGCCGGAATTTATTGACTCCGATGATGACGTCCCGCCCGGAGTCGATGCGCGCCTGCTTCTCGGCGGCGCTCGCCTCGATGCGCAGCTTCGCCCAGCCGCTCTCGACGGCGCGGGTCATGCCGCCCATGGCGTCGACCTCCTCGATGATCTTCCAGGCGGCATCTGCCATGTCCTGCGTCAGCTTCTCCATCATGTAGCTGCCGGCCCAAGGGTCGACGACGCCGGTGATGTGGGTCTCTTCCTGCAGGATGAGCTGCGTGTTGCGGGCGATGCGCGCGCTGAACTCGGTCGGCAGCGCGATCGCCTCGTCGAAGGAGTTGGTGTGCAGGCTCTGGGTGCCGCCGAACACCGCCGCCATCGCCTCGATGGTGGTGCGCACGACGTTGTTGTAGGGGTCCTGCTCGGTGAGGCTCCAACCCGAAGTCTGGCAGTGCGTGCGCAGCATCAGGCTCTTCGGGTTCTTGGCGCCGAAGCCGGACATGATCCGCCACCACAGCAGCCGCGCCGCGCGCATCTTGGCGATCTCGAGGTAGAAGTTCATGCCGATCGCCCAGAAGAAGCTCAGGCGGCCGGCGAATTCGTCGACGTCGAGGCCTTTGGCGAGCGCGGTCTTCACGTACTCCTTGCCGTCCGCCAGCGTGAAGGCGAGCTCCAGCGCCTGGTTCGCGCCCGCCTCCTGCATGTGGTAACCGGAGATGGAGATCGAGTTGAACTTCGGCATCCGCCGCGCCGTGTGCTCGATGATGTCGCCGACGATGCGCATCGAGGGTTCGGGCGGGTAGATGTAGGTGTTGCGCACCATGAATTCTTTGAGGATGTCGTTCTGGATGGTGCCCGAGAGCTGCTCCGGCGCCACGCCCTGCTCCTCGCCCGCCACCACGAAGGCCGCCAGCACCGGCAACACCGCGCCGTTCATGGTCATCGACACCGAGACCTTGTCGAGCGGGATGCCCTCGAACAGGACCTTCATGTCCTCGACCGAATCGATGGCGACGCCCGCCTTGCCGACGTCGCCGGTCACGCGCGGATGGTCGCTGTCGTAGCCGCGATGGGTGGCGAGGTCGAAGGCGACGCTCACGCCCTGCCCGCCCGCGGCGAGCGCCTTGCGGTAGAAGGCGTTGGAGGCCTCGGCGGTCGAGAACCCGGCGTACTGGCGGATGGTCCACGGCCGCACCGCGTACATCGTGGCCTGCGGGCCGCGGATGAAGGGCGCGAAGCCGGGCAGCGTGTCCGTATAGGGCAAGCCCGCAAGATCCGCGGCCGTATAGAGCGGTTTGACCACCAGCCCCTCGGGCGTGGTCCAGGCCAACCGGGTGGGGTCACCTCCCGGGGCCGACTTGCCAGCGGCCTTTTCCCAGGCCCCGAGCTGCGCGGAAGTCAGGATGTCGTCGCGGTCCATGGCGTCCTTGTCCAAGTCCGTCCGGACCCCCTCCCTCAGGCGGGCCCTGGACAACCTTCCGACTATACCCACCGGGGCATCCCTCGGCGAGTCCGGGGGCGGGGCTGACCGTCAGGGGCGCGGCGGAAGGCACCGGGCAGGAATCGGGTGCTTGGATTCCCCCGGTACACCCGGGAAACGCCACCGGTTGCACTTCTCGCGCGCCAAGGCCAGGTAGTTGAGCGCGTCTTCGTCAGGAGGGAAGCCCTCCCCCCCATTTCGATCGTGATAGATCCAGACCAACTGGGCCATGGCCGCAGGGATCCCACCGTCCGCGGCCTGTGTGAAGTACTGGGTCTCGAGGGTTTCGTTTTTGCCGACGAGCCACCGGGCATACAGATACGCGGCCTTGGGCCTGGTGTTGGCGTCTCCGCTATCGGCCAACAGCTTCAACACCGGACCCATCTCGACAGCCTTCACATCCCCGCGACTCTCGGCAGTGAAATCGAACTGTGCTGCTCGAGTCAGGAACGCCTCCTTCACTGTGGAATTCCCCAACAGATAGAAGCGTTCCTGATCGGCTAGAGAAAACCCGTCCTCAGTCGAGACGTAGTACGGGTCGTTCAACCAGGCATCGGGCAGGTCGTTGATCCATGCCTCCGGGGGGATGTTCGCGATCGCTTCGGCAGCGAGCTTGACGTGCTCTGGAGCGGGAGAGGTCTCCATCCCCTTGCCGCCGGCGATCACGCCTGACGTCGGGGATGTCGAGGCCGCCGCGGGCGCCGCGGCCGTCGCGGCTTTCTCTGCGGCGGGCGGCGCTTCGGCGTCGGGCGAAAAAACCACAAGGGCGACGAACGCGATGAACGCGACCACCACCCCGAGCAGCATCCATGTCAGCGACGTCTGCCGACTCCAGAAGCCTGGCCGTCCGGATACGTCGCCACTCTGCGCCTGCTGGGGCGCGGTCGGGCGGACCGCCTCGAGCACCGCACCATCCTCGGCGCGCATGTAGAGCACGGGCGTCGCCCACTCGCCCGCATCGTCATCGCCGCCGGCGCGCACCGCCTCGAGATAAAGCGAAGAGCGCCCCTGCGCGACCGCGACATCGACCGCATCGCCGGCGGCGATGCGCTCGTAGAAGGTCTTGCTGAAGGTCAGCGCCGCGCGATCGCTGATCGGGAACTGCATCGCCACGACCGCCGGCACGCCGTTGGCGACGAGCGCCGCCGCCACGCCGGCGAAGGGATGCAGGCCGGGCTCCTGGGGGGTGGTGCCGGTCGCGCAGGCGTTGAGGAACACGAGCCGCAGTGGCTCGTCGCGCAACAGGTGCGCAAAGGCCTTCGCGGAGGTCGGCACCGCGCGGCCGGCCTCGTCCTCGAGCAGCAGCAGTCCGCCGCGGGTGGCGGCGAAATCGCCGTGCCCCATGTAATGCACGACATGGTACGCAGCGCCGGCGAGGCGGCTGAAGATCCGCGCCTCCACCGGGTCGACCTCGTCGACCTGCACGCCCGGAATATCTTTGAGGCTGCGCGTGACGAGGCCGCCCTCGCGCTCGAGCTCGAGCGCCGCGGTGCCCTCGGGGTTCGAACGGATCAGCAGCACCCGCAACGGCCCGTCGATCGGCCGCGGCACGACCACGCGGTCGACGTCGAGGCTGCGTACCAGCACGGTCTGGGTCGAGACCAGCAAGGGCGCGGGGTCGCCCGGCTTGCGCATCAACTCCCAAGGCAGCGCGGCCACGGCTGCGGTCCCGCCCTCGAGCAGGTTGAAGTTCATGCGGATCCGCACACCGCCCTCGGACTGGCCAGCGGCCATGCCCTCGGTGCGCGCCAGCACGCCTGCAAGGGCGCCTCGGAACAGCGCGCCGTAGAGCGCCTCGCCTATCTTGGTCGGGGAATGGAGGGCCTCCCGGATGTCATCGCCGTCGGAGGACACCGCCCCGCGCCGCACCCCGCCCACGGCGAGCGCCGGCGCGATCTCATCCAGCGTGAAGGGCGGTTCGAAGCGCGCGCTCGCCTGGCCGGCGGGGCTGCGCGCCTTGATCTCGAAGCTGCCGTCGCCACGCTCGGTGAGGTCGATCGCGATCTCGAGGTAACGGGGCATCGGAGGCGGCCTGCTGGACGACGGACCCGTCTAGGGTGGACTCACCACTCGACCGATTTCAAGGCCGCGAGCGCCGCAGGCGCCGAAAAATAGCTGAAGTTGTGGCAGGCGAGCGGACCGACGACCGTCGGCGCGGGCTGGCGCGCCGACGGCACGGCCGTGACGCTCGGCAGCGCGGAGAAGCCGTCATGCGGCTCGTCCCCGAACAGCAGACCGATCGCTGCCGACTGCCCGAGCTTCATGGCCAGCCTGCGCGGCAGCGGGTCGCCCGCCGCCTCGCAGGCGGCGAGGCTGCCGGCGAGCAGCGTGTAGCGGGTGCGCGGATCATCCGCCCGTGCGAGACCCTTGAGGAAGTCGGACGCGGGGTTCAACTGGTCGAGCGCCACGGTCAGCTTCTTGCTCTGGTCCAGCACGAGCAGCAGCGTACCGACCCACGGCAGTACCGCCTTGAGACCGGGCCCCGCCAAGCCGATGCCCCAGGTCACCATGCGGCGGGCGCTGTCGAAGAGCCCGACGGGCGAACCGCCGCTCGGCGTGCCGCACATCACCACATGGTCGATGAACGCGGCGCCGCCTTTCTGCTCGACGAGCGAGCGGATGACGAGACCACCCATGTTGTGCGCCAGCACCGACAGGTGCCGCCCGTCCTCGGGCCCGAAGCCTGCCGCCATCAACGCCGACTTGAGGTCGTCGGCGACGGACTCGAGCGGCGTGTTGAGGTTCTCATAGTCCCAGGCGAGCACCAGGTCGAAGTTCCGCCAGAGTTCCGTGGCGGCGACGCCCTCGGCGAGGGTGCGCGTATCGCCCCACAGACCATGCACCAGCAACAGGACGCGCTTGGCCTGCGCCGTGCGCGACTGCAGGCCCTGGCTGCCGAAGCGCGGCTCATTGCCGTCGAACTCGATCCAACGGAGCCGGTCGGCCGCAGGGCTCGCGAGCACGGTCTTGAAGAAATACAGCTTGAGCGCACCCCCGAGGCTGCGCTGGTTGGCGGGCGGCAGTCGCCGCAGTCGCAGCGTGCAGCCGCCGTCGGCCTCGGTCGTCATGTCGGGCACGGGCAGCAGGTCCTCGCCGTCGTAGACGAACGGCACGAGCACCTCGTCGGACGCGAGCGCCGGACGCGCGGTGATGACGAGCGGCTGGTCGACGAGCGCACCGGTACCCACGAGCGCCGAAAGATCGAGCACGCCGCTCGTGCCGCCCGCGGACGCCCCGCGGGTCCCTGCCCCGAAATCCGCGAGCCGGATGCCCGCGCGGGCCAAGGCGCGCACCGGCGCATCACCCGATGCGCCGCGGGTGGCCGGCTCCGGGTCGACCAGCGCCGCGAGGCCCGTCACCTGCGGATGCGCCTCGATGCGCAGCGCGCCGTCCGCCAGTTCCACCGCTTGCGGCCCGATCTGCGCCTGCTCGCCGACGATCTGCAGGACGAAATCCTTGACGAACCAGTCGCTGCGCGCCGGCGTGACCTCATCGTCATCGTCGCCGACAGCGCCGCGGCTGGGCGAGAGCGGCGCTGAACCGGGCGGCATCGTCACCGCGTCCTGCGCGAAGAGGAAGTCGTCCAGCGGCTCGGTCGAGACTACCAGCTTCAACCGCATGACGGTCTGCCGCTGCCACGCTTCGGGCCCGAACCGGCACTTGCGGCCGTCGGCGCCCCAGCCGAAGGTCCACTCCGCGCCCGCGAGCAGTTCGCGGTTGTCGAGGCAGGTGATGCTGAAGTCGTCGTTGAACAGGAACAGCGCCGCGTGCACCGTCTGGCCGAGCTGGTGCCGCAGCTGCATGCCGAGCCGGACCCGCTCCCAGCGGTCCTTGCCCGCATCCCAACGGACGCTGAAGCGGTTGTCATCCGGCAGCGGCGTGCGGTCGCCCTCAGGCGTGGTGCGCAGCAGTTGCGCCTCGAACTTCGACGGGTCCAGCTCGCGGACCCGCGAACCGCGCTTCGGCGTCGCGAGCGCGGACAGCCGGGTCCACGCCGCGATGCGCCGCAGCGCGGCCGCCAGCATCGTGGCCCAACCGGGCGCGCGATCGACCGCCCACAGCCGCAACCCGCTGGTCGTATCGCTGATCGCGACCGCCTCGCCCATGACATGGACACGCTGCGCGGCCGCCGCGCCCGGCGCGGCGAGGACCACGCCGCCGGGATCGCGATCGAGCGCGTCCTCCAGCGACGACTGCAGGTCGGGCGGCAGATCGCAGGCCACAGTCATACCGCCATCAGGCAGGCTGCGCAGGACGGCGGTGTAGGCGCGGTCCTTGGCGAGGTGCACGCCGGGCTCGACCACGCTCTTCTGCGCGCCCACCCGGACCACCCGACCGGTGCCGACTTCGGTGTCGCCGTCGAACACGGCCACGATGGTGAACGCGTCCGGCGAGTTCGCGATGCCGTGGACCGCACCGGCGGCGAGCCGCCACGCATCGTCGCGGAACGCGAGCTCGAAACGCGCGGGACGCGTCGCGACGGTCGCCCCGAGGAACCCCGACCAACCATCGAACCCGTTGAGGGCCTCGAACTGCGGGTCCTGCTCCGCCACCCGGTCACGGACTGCGGCGCGCACCTTCTGGAACAGCTCTGCGTAGGTCGAGGCGCCGCCGGTCGCCTCGAGCGCGTGCAACAACGACGCCGTGAACACGCCCTGCCCCTCGCGCTCCTTGGCGAGTTGCCGACGCTCAGCGGCCGCGAGCAGCATGTGCCGCGGCGCAGGAACGGTCAGCCGCCCCGCTTGCTGCATCTCGAGATAGCGGCCATCCGCGTAATCCTTGAGACCGCGGAAGTACTTGCCGCCGCCGCCGCTGCGCTCCGGCGCGCTGCGCACCTGGAAACCCGCGAGACCATCGGCATCGCGGGTCAAGGTGCCGGAGTGGCAGCAATCGATGATCAGCACCACATCCGCGCCCTGCGCGGCCGCGTCATCAACCAGCAACGCGAGCTCCTTGTCGGCGAGGTCGAATGCGTTGGCATCCTGGCTGCTGTCCCAAAGGACCAAGCCTTCCTCGTGACCGTCGCGGTCGAACGGGTCGAACTCTACGGCCTGTCGCGAGCGGCGGCCATGCCCCGCGAAATGGAATACCGCCACATCACCGCGGCGAGCCTGGCCAAGATGGCTGCGGAACGCGTCGCCCACCGCCGCGCGCGTGGCCTCGGCGTCAACGAGCCGCTGGTGCGAGAGTCGGGCTGCAGGCACGCGGCGGCGCAACCAAGCGGCGAACGCGTCGATGTCGTTGATGCAGCCGTACAGCGGGCTCATGCCGCCGCGATCCGGATCGTAGGCGTTGATCGCCACCGACAGCGCAAAGATGCGCCCGGTTGTCGCTGTGCTGGCCATGAGACTCACCTCAGGTCGATTGCATGACATCCGAGGCCAGTATATTGTGAAGTCGTTTTCGACCTCCATCACGTTCAACGGAGAATCGACATGGCCAAAGCCAAAAAAAAAGCTGCAAAGAAGGTCGCGAAGAAGAAGAGCCCCGCCACCCGTGGTGGCACTGGCACCCGCGGCGGCACTGGCACCCGTGGTGGCACCGGCACCCGAGGTGGCACCGGCACCCGAGGTGGCACCGGCACCCGTGGTGGCACTGGCACCCGTGGTGGCACTGGCACCCGCGGTGGCACCGGCACCCGCTCAAGCTGACGGCAACCGCCGTGATCGGCCTCAGCTGAACCGCATCGCCTTCAGCAGGGCGCCGAAGCGCGGCGAAGCGCGTACCGAATCCAGGAACGGATCGGTCTTGAGGGCGAGCATCCCCGCATCGCCGATGGCGTGAGCCCGCTCCAGAGCGGCGAGTGCCTGGTCGGTGAGCCCCCATTGGGCCGCGATCTGGGCCTGCTGGTAGGTCGCGCTTTCGCCGTGCTCGCGCTCGAGTTCATCCCGCGCCTTGCGCGCTGCCGTATCGTCCCCGAGACGGCGCTCGACGATGGCGAGCCCGGCCAACCGGACCATCGCGTTGGGCTCCTTCAACAATGCCTCACGGGCCTCGGCATGGCGGCCCGTCAACGTCAGCGCGTAAGCGGATTTCGCGTTGGCCTCGGAGAGCTTCGGGTTCATCTCGAGGGCACGCCGCCAGTGCCTGATGGCCTCAGCGTAGCGTCTTGCCGCATAGTCGATGATGCCGGCAGCACGCAGCACGCGCGCGTTGACCGGATCGAGCACGGCGGCACGCTCGATCGCCGCCTTTGCTTCCGCGCCGCGGCCGTCATTGGCGTAGTAGTACGCGCAGAGCACCAGCACATCCGCATCACCCGCCCCCAGTTGCGCCGCGCGGTCGTAGGCACCGCGCGCGCCGGCCACATCCAGCCGCCCGTTGCCGCGCGCGAAGCCGAGCGCCAGCTGCGCCTCGGCGAGGTCCGGCGCCAGCGAAACCGCCCGTTCGGCCGAGGCGATGGCCGCATCGAAGGTCGACCGCAGTTGGTCGGCTGGCGCATAGAGCGTGGCCATCGCGGCCAGCGTGCGCGAGCGCGCCGCATGGGCGAGGGCGTATAGAGGATCGGCGGCGAGCGCCGTGTCGAACTGCGCCAATGCCTTGCGGTCGGCGTCCTCTCCCGCATCAGACAGGAACAGCGCCTGGCCGAGCAGGTAAGCGTCGTACGCCGCGACCACCGTGGTGCCGCCCACCGAACTGCCAGGCGCCATCTTGACGGCGAGCGCGCCGGCGACCGCCTCCGCGATCTCGCCCTGCACCATGAGGATGTCATCGAGCCTGCGTTGGAAGGTCTGGGCCCAAGCGCTGAAGCCCGATTGCGCATCGGTCAGCTCCGCGACCACGCGTACATCGGTCCCGGACCGCTGGACGCTGCCTTCGAGCAGATAGGCGACGCCGAGCTTGCGTCCGACCGTCTGCGCGTCCTCCTCGTGGTCGCGGAAGGCGCGCGAGGAGGTCGGCGCCGCCACCTGCAGCGCGACGTTGCGGGCCAGCTCAGCGCGGATCTCCGTGGCGAGACCGTCGGCGAAATACGCCTGCTCGGCATCACTGCTGAGGTTGGCGAACGGCAGGACCGCGACGCTGCTCGCCTTGGCGCTGCCGCCCGAGGAGCGCAGCCACACGACACCGCCGACAGCC
>Ga0208596_1000325_pt1 | contig 15728 bp, 14 predicted proteins | sample LakMenEpi12Jul11_FD_150686 | JGI IMG/M metagenome (GOLD analysis project Ga0208596, IMG submission 150686) | Freshwater microbial communities from Lake Mendota, WI - 12JUL2011 deep hole epilimnion (SPAdes) | ecosystem: Environmental > Aquatic > Freshwater > Lake > Epilimnion/Euphotic zone ...
ATTTATAGGACCCCTCGCACACCCGCCAGAGCGGACCTACCCTTGCTGCATTCCTGCCCTGGGGGAGTTCAGTACGGTAACGCCGTACGAGGGATCTGGCGTAATCATAGTTATAGCCACCGATAGAGTTCACCTCCTCGGGAGGATTCGCATAGCGGCCGAGTGCGCACGCTTGGAAAGCGTGTAATGGGTTAAACCATTCGAGGGTTCAAATCCCTCATCCTCCGCCAAGTCTGCAAAGATACGCACTTGTGACAGCTTTTTGGCCAATCAATAGTTGCAAACGGATGAGGGATTAAAATGAAATTAAAAGCACTTCTAGCCTCGGTTTTTCTTTTAACTGGAATATTTGTCGCTCCGGCTGTTGCTACCGAAAAACCTGCAGTGACCTCGTTTACCTTCACCCCTTTAGAGGTTGACCTACTTGGATCAAGCACTAATGTCACATTCAACCTTGTGGTTTCACACCCAAGTGGAATCGCAAATACAAGCACATTCGTCACGCTAAAGAATGACCGCAATGACACTTTGGGCGCATACATAACCCGTGTAGAAAAAGACTCTGCTGCAAAAAGCGTCACTTTTACTGGTTCTCTAACAATTCCACGTGACATCAATACTGGTGTTTACGCTATCACAGCGGCCGAAGTAATGAATAACTCTTCGGCTGGATATAGCTACAGCACAGGGACAATTGTGGGTGGAACAGTTAGAACTTTAGTTGGAGCAACATCTGGCTTGATTATTCGGTCAGCAGGACAACTCAATTTTAATTATCCAACAATTGTTGGTCCTTCTTATGAATCATCGCCTTCGAAAACTTTCTTAGATCCAATTAAGTATAACTCTTCTAAGACTCCAATTTGGAAAGTCGGCGAAACCTTTGATCCGGCCTCAAGTTTTGAACTTCAAGTTCCTGCTTTGCCATTGATTCTTACATCAACATCTCCAACAGTTTGTCCAGTAGTTGGAAAATCTTTGAACTTGATTAAAGAAGGTACCTGTTCGTTTACTGTTTCAACTGCAAAAACAAATGATTACCTCTCAACATCAATAACTCAATCCGTAACTATTACTGCTGCGCGAATTAAGCCAACCCTTATTGTTGAAAAAATTGCAAACCAAACATCAAAAGACCTTCCAAAAACGATCTCTATCCCGGCAGTTTTTTCAGCCACAGGGGAATACATTCAGCCAACAACTGTGACGCCGAGTGTATGTTTTGCCAGTGTCATGTTTGTCCGAATTCTTGCGGGAGGAACGTGCACGCTTACTTACAGAACTGCAGAGACAGCTGCTTTTCTTGCCTCTGATCTCTACACGGTTTCATTTGATGTTTCAATCGATGGTCAACCGTTACCTGCGCCAACACCTGTTGCCACGCCAACTCCAACCCCTACTGCAAATCCGGTGGTTAAGAAAACAATTACTTGCATAAAAGGAACAAAGACCATCAAAAGAACTGCGGTTAGCCCTAAGTGCCCTAAGGGATACAAAGTAAAGAGATAAAAACCCTTACTACGAAATCTCTAAAGGTTTTACGCGGCTAAGGTTCCAGCAAAAATCTGCCATGCAAGGGCAGTTTTTGCAACGAGGCTAAGGACAATATAGGCGCGCTCTCCTCGAAGATAATCGGCCCATTTTCCAACCTTCTTGTACTGCTTGTATTGAACCCATGCAAAAGAGTTGAAGAATAAAAATAGTGAAGCAACGATTCCATATACAAATCCAGGAGTTGGAACTCCTGATTGTGCACCTGGAGCAATTACATAAAAGAGAATTACTAGCCATGGAACTGCTCCAGTAATGCAGCCAAAGATGAAAGGTAGCCACTGTCCATCGCCAGGAACGGTGTACTTTTCTTGCAACCAACCAAAAAGAATCATTGAGGCATTAACGCCAAAAATAGCAATTGCTGCGCCGATATCTGTCATTCCACAAATTTGAGCGATAAGAATAATCATAATTGAAGAGCTAATTGAGTACTCAACCCAGCGAAATATATTCTGATTTTTTAGAAGTGAAGATTGATATCGTGAAAAAAACATTGGTGAGGCAACAATAAAATGAAATGCTGCAGAAATCCCAAGAAATAGAGCAACTACTAACCCTATAGGGGTATTAATTATCGTAACTGGTGCTTCAAATGTTGTACCAGGTGGTCCAGACATATACGTTGCGTTAAGAGGTAATGAAAAAGAGTTTGATAGGGCAAGAACGCCGACCATCGAAACTAGATGTAAAAATCCTGCGATTATATTAAACCTGCGAATTCCATTGAGTGAGTTTTCCATAGGTTAAAAGTACCCGAAAAAGGCGGAATTCAATCAGTTATCAGATTTAAAAATCGACTCCAATGTATTTAGTTTGTAAGAACTCATGAATGCCATCAAAGCCGCCTTCGCGTCCTAAGCCTGATTGTTTGACTCCGCCGAAGGGTGCAGCTGGATCGGAGATTATTCCTTTATTTATCGCCACCATTCCAGACTCCATTGCCTCTGCTGTGCGCAGTGCGCGAGTCAAATCTGATGAAAATACATAACTAATCAAACCAAATTCGGTGTCGTTGGCTAACTCAATACCTTCTTCGTCAGTATCAAAAATAACAATTGGTGCAACTGGCCCGAAGATTTCGTGAAGCAAAATCGGATTATCTTTCTGCACAACAAGAACTGTTGCTGGGTAAAAAGCGCCCTCGCCATCTGGCTTAACGCCCCCCACTTCAACTTTTGCACCTGCTGCAACTGCTTGGTCGACAAGTTCTGCAATCTTGTTTCGCTCCTTCATAGATACATAAGCACCTAAAGTTGTTGTGCTATCCGTACCCCGGCCCATTACAAAGCTAGACATTGTCTTACTCATTTGAGCGATAAATTCTTTTGCAATTCCACGTTGAACAAAAATTCGATTCGCAGAGGTACATGCCGCTCCACCATTTCGCATCTTTGCAAGAGAAAGCTGTGGGATTGTGACTGCTAAATCGGCATCATCATGAATGACAACTTGCGCATTTCCCCCAAGTTCCATTGAACAGCGAATAACGCGATCTGCTGCTTCCTTAATTAGTACTCGCCCAACTTCGGTAGAACCTGTGAAAGAAAGATTTTTGACTCGTGGGTCATGTAACATTTTTGAGATCGCTGGTCCTGATTTTTCAGGAAGAATTAAATTAAGAACTCCCTTTGGCAATCCTGCCCGCTCCATTAAATCAACAATGTACATCGCAGTTAACGGTGTCTCACCGGCTGGTTTTAAAATCATCGTGCACCCTGCAGCAACTGCTGGACCAATTTTTCGTGTTGCCATAGCTGCTGGAAAATTCCACGGTGTGATCAAAATAGAAAGGCCAATTGGTTCGTGAGTTACAAGAATTCTCTTATCGCCTGAAGGTGATTTTCTAAAATCACCTGGTGTGCGTACTGCTTCTTCGGCAAACCAACGGAAAAACTCTGCGGCATATGTTGCTTCTCCGCGTGCATCAGGCATCGCCTTCCCATTTTCACGGGAGATAATCGTTGCAATTGCTTCGTTTTCTGCTGTCATTAACTCAAAAGCTTTACGTAAGATTTCAGATCTAAACCTCGGCGCGGTTTTTGCCCACTCTTTGGCAGCTTTATCTGCTGCTTCAATTGCAGCGTTGCACTGTTCATCACCGGCAATTGAAACTTCCGCAATTACGGATCCGTCACTCGGATCATAAACTGGGAGTTTTCCGATTCCATTAATCCATTGACCGTTGATATACAACTGTGTGCGCATGGGTTAAAGCATACGCTGAGCCTAAGAATCCGTGAAGTTCGCAGGACCTGGGGTAGAGTGATGCATGTACGGCTAAACTTTGAAACAAAAGGGAGTTATTGTGCCGAAGTCTTGGACCGATGATGCGCAGACTCCGGTTGTCAAGAAGGAACAAAGCCATCTAAAAGATCCTTTGAAATATAAAATTAAAAAGTTTTTTCTAGGCACCCCCCTAAACCGCCATTCCCTGGGTGCTCAAAGGTTAAGTAAGAAAAATGCCTTCGGCGTGCTCTCCTCTGACTGCATCTCTTCTTCAGCCTACGGCGGAGAGCAAATACTTGTAGCTCTAATACCTGCCTTCGGTTTAGCTGCTTTTACAATTTTCCCGCCAATGATCGGAATCATTTTGGTTATGTTAATAGCCATCACGCTTCTTTATCGTGATGTTATAACAACCTATACTCGTTCAGGAAGCGCCTACATTGTTTCTCGCGAAAACTTTGGTCGAGTTGTTTCCCAAGTTGCAGCTGTTGAACTTATGTTTGGATACATAATTACAGTCGCAATTCAATCTGCTGCCGGTGTTGCTGCTCTCTTATCAACATTTCCTGAACTAAATTCTTTTAAAGTCCAAATAACAATTCTGATTGTTCTAGCCCTCACATATATCAACTTAAAGGGAGTTAAGGAAGCTGGAGTTTTCTTCGTAATACCGTCTTATCTTTTTATGGGTGCGATGCTAGTGGTCTTTATATTCGGAATTTACAGATACTTTACTGGCACTCTTCCTGTATATAGTCAAGACGCAGAAGGCTTAGTTGATGTTGGACAGGCTCAAGGATTACTTTCTGTCGCGGCGATGCTTCTGATTCTAAAAGCATTTGCTAACGGGAGTGCCTCACTTACAGGTCTTGAAGCCATTTCAGATAGTGTTCCACTTTTCAAAAGCCCAGAACACGTAAATGCAAAAAAAGTATTGATACTTATGAGTGCAACTCTTGGTACCTTGATTATCGGAATAGCCTGGCTTGCTAAAGAGACCCAAGCAATCCCCTACGCTGACGGAACACCGACAGTAATCTCCTTGGTGGCTAAGGCTGCATTAGGAGAAGGAGTGATCGGAAGTATTTTATTTTTGCTTACTCAATTAGGAACAATGTTGATTCTCTTTGCAGGCGCCAATACTTGTTTTAGTGCTTTCCCGAATATGGTCAATATGGTTGCAAATGATGGATTCCTCCCAAGGCAATTGACTCAACGAGGCCACAAACTTGTTTTTTCAAATGGTGTTTTCTTTATCGCCGGGGTTGCGTCACTTCTTGTAATTGCCACTAAAGCAAGTATCACTATTTTGGCAGCAATCTACGCACTTGCAGTATTTATCGGTTTTGCACTCACTGGTGCTGGAATGACAAAAAGAAGTATCCGGATGAAGGCTTCCCCTTGGAAGATTTTCCTACACGGATTTGCAACAGGAATAGCCATCTTTACAGTTCTTGTTTTGTCATTTGTAAAATTTGCTGAAGGTACCTGGGTGGTTGTAATTGGAACACCCTTAGTGGTTATTATGATGTTGAAATTTAATAAACAATACACGCGTGAACAAGAAGCGCTCTCCGTAAAACAGCACCAAGAGCGTGCAACATCTATTGCCCGCCATGATGTAACAGTGTTAGTAGATAACGTTGATATTGCTACCGTAGGAGCGATTCGGTATGCAAGAAGTCTTAAGCCCCATAAGTTAAAGGCAGTTCACTTTGTTATCGATGACCGCAGAGCAGATCAGATTCAGAAAGCATGGGCTGCATCAGATGCACTAGAAGATATAACTCTTGAATTAATCGATTGCCCTGATCGAAGACTTGCGAATGCTGCACTTGATTACGCAATTCGAATGACAGAAAGACCAGATGTTGAATTGACCCTCTTGCTTCCTCGACGTTCATACTCTGGCTTCTTGGGCCGTTTAATGCATGATCAAACAGCTGAAGAAATTGCCTCTCCTATTTCACAGCTACCCCGAGTGGTTGCAACGATTGTTCCATTTGATGTAGAAAGAATTATCTCCTCTCCTAGTTTCATCCCGGCCTCAACTGTAATTGCACAAAACTCCCCAATAAAAAAACAGCAAGTGAAATCAACTTCAATGAATGTAGAACCTGTTAGTCACTATGCCGAAAACGTGACACCAATTGGTGAAATAGTTTGGCGAAAGAGGGCTCAGGTTAAGGGCAGTGTTACTTCAATTCGAATGGCACCAAGAGGTGCTGCACCAGTATTAGAAGTTGAAATTTGGGATGAGACCGGCGGGGTTTCTCTGCAATTCTTAGGCAGACGCGAAATTGCAGGATTAGAGGTTGGCTCTCAATTACGTGCCGAAGGTATGGTTGGTGAAGAAGAAGGCTCGATGGTAATTCTTAATCCTTCTTACGAACTTCTTGTATAAAACTTCTTACTAACTCGCCGCACTCATCTGCCAAAACTCCTGCTCGCACCTCAGTTTTAAAGGTACTTCGTGGATCTCGCAATAAATCCCACACAGATCCAACAGCACCAGCTTTTTCATCCCATGCTCCAAATACAACTGTTTGAATTCGAGATTGAGCAATAGCACCTGCACACATTGCACATGGTTCAAGAGTAACAACAAGTGTTAAATCCTCTAATCTCCATGAACCAAGTTTTTGTGATGCGCGCCGTAATGCAACTATTTCTGCGTGGGCCGTCGGATCATTGTGGAGTTCTCTTTCATTGTGCCCTGTAGAAATTAGCTCACCTGATGCATTAAATATTGCAGCCCCAACAGGAATGTCATTACTTTTTAAAGCATCACGCGCAGTTGCTAAAGCAACATGCATCATTTCAATGTCATTCATTTCTGGTCATTCATTACTTATGGTTGCTCACAAATCAAGTAGCTCTGCAAACTCTTCCCCAAAACCAAGCCTTGCTGCTATCGCCTCTAGTTGTTCATCAGGGAATAACTCTTCATCATCACACAAAGCAGTAATTTCCATACCACTCATCCCAAGGTCGGCAAGAATTTCAAGATGTCCCGTTGGTCCTGCTTCTTCATCATCTTCTGGAATAGGTAGATCTGCGATTTCAAGAAGTTCTTCTGCTACTGGATAATCTAATGCAGCGGTTGCATCACTTAAAAATAATGAAATGTGTGAACCTAAAACTCTAATCAAAATAAAGAACTCTTCATCAATTGCAATTAGTGCGATCGAACCACCATTTGTTTGCTGTGATTTTAGTCGCGTGATTATCTGCGCAATATCGTATGGGTCTGAAAGTTCTGCAAGGGTCCAACGGCCATCCTCATGCCAAGCAGCGACTGCTATATCTGCTTCATTGATAAAATCTCGAGCGTCATCTTTAATTTCATCGAATGACTCAATCTCTTCGATCTCATCCATCTCCTCGACGTCGTCTAGCCCTTCAGGCAGGTCATTTTCAAAGGCGGACATGTGGCAATACTTTCACTCATTTGCAAGGAAAGAAACCCCTGTAAGGTACGGGGTATGAAAGTACATGTCGCTAACCACCCACTGGTAAGCCATAAATTGACTGTGCTGCGCGACGAGCAAACTGACTCGCCAACTTTTAGACGGTTGGTTGAAGAACTTGTAACGCTTTTAGCCTATGAGGCAACGCGTGAAGTTCGAACATTTGAAGTTGAAATAACCACACCAGTAACGAAAACAAAAGGTCAAAAATTAGCAGACCCCCGCCCTGTTGTTGTACCAATTCTGCGAGCTGGACTTGGAATGCTCGAAGGTATGAGTAAATTGTTGCCAACAGCTGAAGTGGGTTTTCTTGGCATGGTTAGAGATGAAAAAACTTTAGAAGCCACTACGTATGCAAATAGATTGCCTGAAGATCTCTCTGGCCGCCATGTGTTTGTCTTGGATCCCATGCTTGCAACAGGCGGAACATTGATTATGGCATTTCATTATTTGATTGATCTTGGTGCAACCGACATCACCGCAATCTGTATTTTGTCTGCTCCGGAGGGAATAGCAGCAGTTGAAAAGGAGTTCAAGAGTTCTAAAGTTCCAATAACAATTGTTACTGGCGCTCTTGATGAAAAGTTAAATGAACATGGATACATAGTTCCAGGTCTTGGAGATGCTGGCGATCGTCTTTATGGGGTGGTGTAAATGGCAACAACATCTCCCGGCTATGGAATTACGATTCGCGTTGAAGGAACTCCCGAATCCAACCCCGTTGCACTTGCAACGGCAGTAATTACTGGAGCAGGTGCAACTATTACTGCTCTTGACGTTGTTGAATCTCAATTAGAACGAGTTGTGATCGATATAACCTGTGACACTATCGATTCAGATCATGCTGATGAAATAACGGCTGCAATCTCAAAAAACTCAACTTTAACTGTAAGAAAAGTTAGTGATAGAACTTTCCTTTTGCACCTTGGAGGAAAAATTGAAATTGCATCTAAAGTCCCTTTAAAAACCCGTGATGATTTATCTCGTGCTTACACACCTGGAGTTGCACGTATCTGCCAAGCAATCGTTGCAGACCCAGCTGATGCAAGGCGTCTAACAATAAAGAGAAATACTGTTGCTGTTGTAACAGATGGCTCAGCAGTTCTCGGCCTTGGAAACATTGGGCCCGCAGCAGCCTTGCCAGTAATGGAAGGAAAGGCAGCGCTCTTTAAGCGTTTTGCCGATGTTGATGCGTGGCCTGTCTGTCTTGATACTCAAGATGTAGATGAAATTGTCCGCACTGTTCAATTAATCGCACCTGTTTATGGAGGAATAAATCTAGAAGATATCTCTGCTCCTCGTTGTTTTGAAGTAGAGCGTCGACTTCGAGAGCTTCTAGACATTCCTGTATTCCATGATGATCAACATGGAACTGCAATAGTTGTGCTCGCTGCTCTTCGAAATGCTTTGAAGCTAGTTAAGAAAGATTTGAAATCTGTAAAGATCGTATTAAGTGGTGTTGGCGCTGCAGGTAACGCAATTGCTCGTTTACTCACTCTTAATGGTGCAAGTAACATAATTGGTTTTAATCATAAGGGTGTAATCCACCCCGGTATGAAATCAGATGATGTGATGCAACAGTGGTTTATCGATCACAGCAATCCCGATAACTTTACGGGTGCAATTTCGGAGGCAATGATTGGTGCTGATGTTTTCATCGGCGTAAGCGCGCCAAATGTTTTAACAGAGTCTGATGTTGCAGGCATGGCTTCGGGTTCTATTGTCTTTGCACTTGCAAACCCTGATCCAGAGATAGATCCTGTAATCGCCCGTAAATATGCATCCGTGGTTGCAACTGGACGAAGTGATCAACCAAATCAAATTAACAACGTTCTGGCCTTTCCTGGAATTTTCCGAGGCCTACTAGATGCAAATGCCCACAAGATTACTGATGAGATGTTAGTTGCTGCTGCAGAAGCTATTGCCGATTGTGTAACTCCAGATCAACTTAACTCATCATTTATTGTGCCTAGCGTCTTTGATGCAAGTGTTGTAAAGGCAGTGGCTGCAGCAGTTAAAGGATCTGTGACCGCTTAGTTTGTGATCCGCTGACTCCGCCAGCAAGAACGCCCGCATAAGTCATTACTATTCCAATAATCAGATAGTGACTGATATTTACTCCCTTAGTCGGTGCCACGATATCGATTATTAATGAGCTTACTAGTTGGCCTCCGACACTAAAGAGTGTAAATGTTAATACTCCGAGTTGCTGAACAATACTTGCAGCAAATGAAATATAAATAACTCCCATAACGCCACCTAAATACATCCACAAAGGCCCAATTGGAAGGGGGGTGAATTCAACTTTACTAGTGGCTATTCCAATAAGGAATACAGTTACCAATAAAACTGTTCCTGAAGCAAAGTTTAAAAGCGATGTAGTAAATCCCTCTTTAGAGTGTTCATTAATTTGACCGTTGAGTGCTCTTTGAAACCCAACAAGCAGGCCTGCAGTACATCCGATAATTACTGTGAAAAATGAGAGATTCTTTGCATCCAGACGATCCAAAACAGATACAGCAACTGCAACAATAGTGATCACTACCGCTAATACACGCCTTCTTGTGATCAGTCTTTTGCCACCGCCTGTGTATCCAATTCGATCAACAAATAAAGACATGACTGTTTGGCCGGCAATTGAGGCAACAGTAAATATCGCAACACCAACAAGAGGTACGGTCTGAGTTTGTATCGCAACAAAAGATCCACCCAGGGCGCCAGCAAAAAGCTTCCACCGTGCAATCTTTTTTTGCTGTACTGCCTCGCGTAAATTCCTTAGTCCTGTCTTTAATTTAGGGTTAAACAAAGTTATGAGCGAGATAATCAGTAATCCTGAACCAAATGAGACTAACGCAGCCTGTAAGCCATTATTTAATTGATGCGACAACTCTCCATTTATACGTGCCTGGATTGAGATCATGGCACCCGATATTGCGGCCAGAAGATCTAGGCGCATTATTTACGGGCGCCATCAAACTTTCGTTTATCAGCGATCCAATCCATGAGCGCGAATAAAACTCCAGAGACAACAAATGTTAAGTGAATTATCACTCTCCAAATTGTGCCTTCGCCAACTTCGGCCTGCCCAGAGAGCTCAATGAAATCCTTGAGAAGTTCAATAACTGAGATAGCAACAAGTGAACCAATTAATTTAATTTTTAGACCACTGAAATCAATTGTCCCCATCCAATATGGACGATCTTCTGAATCAGTGGCAACATCAATTCGAGATACGAAGTTTTCATACCCTGCAAATATGACCATTAATATCAAATTTGCGAGCAGCGTTAAATCAAGTAGTGCAAGAAGATCAAGGGTGAACTCTTGTGCGTTTACTTCACCGATATGAATAGCTAAATGATAGAACTCAATTACAAAGCGATAAGCAAGTAATACTAGCGCTCCAACCAGACCTAAATAAAGGGGTGCAAGTAAGTAGCGAGAACGAAAAAGAGTGGATTCAATTCCATGAGTGATTTTGTTCATGAGAAAATTTTAACTCAGTTCTCCAAGGAAAGCGTGGTGTGAAGCCAATCCTCCTCAAGTTTTGATTTTTCTGCCCTTAAATCCCTCAATCCTGATTCTATGGTGATCAATTTTTCTGGATCAAATGCTGCTGCATCTTGCTGAGCTTCTAAGTCCTTAATTTGTGACGCACATTTTTCTAGTTGTCTATCTAGTCGAGTCAGATCCTTCTTCAACTGTCGCTGCTCTGCAGCGTTAGAACTCTTCTTCTCTTTTTGTAGTTGAGGAATAGAATCTAAAGCTTTCCCTCGTAGCTCTAAGTATTCATCGACTCCACGAGGTAAATCACGAACTTTTTTATCTCCTAATAATCCGACAAATCGATCGCATACACGTTCTAGGAAATACCTATCGTGTGAGATGACAATTAGAACACCTCCATAACTATCCAGGAGATCTTCTAGTTCAGTTAGTGTTTCAATATCAAAATCATTTGTTGGTTCATCAAGTAGCAATACATTGGGACTATCCATCAATAACCGAGTCAGCTGTAAGCGACGTTTCTCTCCACCAGAAAGATCCCCAACTGGAGTCCACTGAGACTCACGGTCAAAACCCAATCGTTCACATAGTTGAGAGGCAGAAAGCTCTCGCCCTCCACCTAATTCAACTCTGTTGGCGATTTTTTCAACTGCCTCTAGGACTCTCCATGTGGGATCTAACTCATCTAAATGTTGGGTTAAAAAAGCAGCTTTCACTGTTACACCAGTAACTAATTTTCCTGCTGAAGGAATTATCTCTCCTGTAAGTGTGCGCATTAAAGTCGTCTTGCCGGCTCCATTTACTCCAACAATTCCTATGCGATCACCTGGCCCCACATTCCAATAGAGATCATCGATTAATTCTTTTTCACCAAGTTTTACTTGCAGATGATGAGCCTCATAAACAGTATTTCCCAGACGGTTTAAAGCAAACTTGAGTAGTTCACCTTGGTCTCTAGGATTTGGTTCATCGGCGATTAATACATTTGCTGCATCAACACGAAACTTTGGTTTTGTAGTTCGTGCTGGCGCACCCCTTCGCAGCCATGCAAGTTCTTTTCTAATCAAATTATTTCGTCTGGCATCCATCGCAGATGCCTGTCTTATACGTTCTGCCTTCGCCAATACGAATGCACTGTAGCCACCGTCATACTCTTCAACTTTCCCTTCAACAACTTCCCATGTTCGATCTGTCACTGCATCTAAAAACCAACGATCGTGCGTCACAACCACAACAGCTAAGACCTTCTTCTTATTTAAATACTGTGCTAACCAAGCCACTCCTTCAACATCAAGATGGTTTGTTGGTTCATCAAGCAGAATTAAATCAAGTTCATTGATTAACAACTTTGCAAGGCCTACACGGCGTCGTTCACCACCTGAAAGTTGTCCAAATTTTCTATCAAATATGTGATCGTCAAAACTGCCAAACAATCCCGTAAAAACTTCGCGAATGTTTGGATCGCTAGCCCATTCATGTTTTTTTGAATCGCCAAGTACAACTTCTCCAACAGTACTTTCTGGGTTTGCTAAATCAACTTGCGATAGAAGTCCAATTTTCGCGGCGTTAGATTTTGTCACTCGTCCTGAATCTGGGGATTCAAAATCAGCCATTATTTTCATAAGGGTGCTCTTACCAGAGCCATTTCGGCCAACTATTCCAATTCGATCACCTTCGGAGACACCGAGTGAAACAGAGATTAAAAGCTCTTTAATATCAAAAGCTTTTGAGACCTCTTCTAAATTAACAATGTTTCGCGCCATGGAGAAAGAAACTCCCCTTAGCTTGCGTGAATGATGAATATTGCAATAATCGAAACTACTGCGCCACCTGAGAGAATAAAGTACTTAACCCATGGCTTCATTCCTGTGCGGGCAGCGGCTCGATTAGCTACATCTTTTGTATAGTGCATTACGCGTCCAGCCCATGCAAACTCTGTGGCTAATATTCCAAGACCGGCTAAAAGAACTAAAACTCCTGGGCCCGGGCCAATTAATGCAACAGCTCCTGCAACGGTTATAGCCCCGCCAATAAGTCCAATGACAATTCGCCAGGCAAGACGACCAGCAGGTGTTCGCTTGATGTAATACACAATTGGTAGCTTCATGATGTTTCTATTCTACTGTTTTTTACTGGTGTTATTACTGGCCCCAAGAAGAGTGGAGTGGACGGCCTTCTGCAAAACCTGCAGTGGACTGAATCCCGACAGTGGCTAGTTCTGCAAACTCTTTAATGTTTCTTGCGCCAGCATATGTAAATGAGGAACGAACCCCTGCAATTATCTCGTCAAGCAAATCTTCAACCCCTGGTCGTGCAGGATTTAAAAACATGCGAGAGGTTGAAATTCCCTCTTCAAATAACGCTTTGCGAGCGCGATCAAATGCATCTTCCGTTGATGTGCGGGCTGCAACTGCGCGAGCTGAGGCCATTCCAAATGACTCTTTATATAAACGTCCCTGTGCATCACTTTGCAGATCCCCTGGTGACTCATATGTTCCGGCAAACCAAGAGCCGATCATTACCTGCGATGCACCTGCAGCAAGAGCTAGTGCAACATCGCGGGGATGGCGTACGCCGCCGTCGGCCCACACATGTGCGCCCAATTTTTTGGCCTCTGTCGCACATTCAAGTACTGCAGAAAACTGCGGACGGCCAACACCGGTTTGCATTCGCGTAGTGCACATAGCACCAGGGCCGACTCCGACTTTAATTATATTCGCGCCAGCTTTTACTAAATCATGAACTCCTTGAGCAGTAACAACATTTCCAGCAACAATTGGAGTTTTAGGATTAATTGATCGAATAGCCGCTAGAGCCTCTAACATTTTCTTTTGGTGTCCGTGTGCTGTGTCTACAACTAAAACATCTGCTCCAGATTCAATAAGTGCCGCCGCTTTTGCTGCAACATCTCCATTAATACCTACCGCTGCAGCGATTCGAAGTTTGCCCTGTGAATCTAGAGCCGGTGAATACAAAGTTCCACGGAGGGCTCCCAAGCGAGTCATGATTCCGACTAGGTCACCATTTGCAGAAACCGCTGGAGCTAATTTAAGTCGGTGATGAGTTAAAAAATCAAAGGCTTCTCGCGCGTTTAACGAATCAGACATCGTTGTTAGCTCTTTACTCATAACTTGGTGCAGTTGAGTAAAGCGATCAACGCTCTTGCAATCATCCTCTGTGATAATTCCAACTGGCTTACCGTTTTCAACAATTACTACTGCGCCGTGTGCGCGTTTATGTAACAAACTGACAGCATCTGCAACTGTTGATTCTGGAGACAAAGTTATTGGCGTATCAAAAAATGGATGACGCTGTTTTACCCATTTAATTACTGAATCCACAACTGTCAGTGGAATATCTTGCGGAATAACTGTTAAACCACCGCGACGGGCCATGGTCTCTGCCATGCGTCGGCCAGCGATTGCAGTCATGTTTGCTACTACTAATGGAATGGTTGTGCCGGTTGCATCAATAGATGAAAGATCAACATCCATTCGAGATGAAAGCTCTGATTTGCTTGGCACCATGAAAACATCGTCATAGGTGAGGTCGTGAGTTACTTCATTTATGAATCGCACGTAGGGCAACAATACTCAGATTGTTGGTTGTTGGCTCATTTTGGGTTAACCGGGTTCTGTTGCGCTTGCCTGTGTTTGCTTGCGCTCAACCTAAGTCAGTTGACCAGAGTCCAGCCCTGTTACTTGACTGGTGCAGGTTGTAATTGGCTCGTCAAGGTTGCATCGGCAAGCAGCGGGGGGCACGTGCCGCCTGGAGCAATCACAGGTTCAAAATGCCACCATTCGTTTTCATAGACCCGACACAAACCAAATTTAGCCCCATTGATCTCCAACCAACCAGCCCCGATCGGTTCATCTGGATAGTTAACATCAATTGCTAAGCCCCATGGGTGATGAGATACATATGGTGGTGCAACCCACTTAGCAGCTTCTGCCTCTGAGCCATACTTTTTTACTGCCGTTGCAAATAGATACTTCTGTCTTTCTAAAGTGCGAAAGCCAGATGCAATATAGATTCTTTGTCCGTCTTTTTCTGCGGCAGCTCTAGCTGCAGCGAATCGAACCATTAACTGTGAATTAATTTTTGTTGGGTAATTGAGTCCATGTTTAATCTCTGTAGCACCAAGAGAGAGTTCTGTTGCAACACAATCCTTTACTGTATTTGTTACACGAACTTCAAAGGTAATTTTGTTCATACAACTTAAAGGAATAGGGAATTCATCCTCGGAATTATTCGGCAAAGAAACACCCGCACCCTTTAATAAGTAGGTTTTTTGTGAATCCTGAGAAACGCCAATTAAAAGTGAAAAAAGCAGGAAAAAACCAATCAAAACACCGCCTTTACGCATGGTTTAAGTCTAGGGGTTGCATTTTAAAATTGGCATGAGATGATTGGGGTCAATTACCAAAGACGGTAGTTAACTGAACTAAAAAACGAACCGGGAGAGTACTTCTCAAACGAGTTTCAAAAGCTGAAACCTTTGCCGTACAAGTTTTACAAATGCTGACACAGACTAATAATCACAGCCAAACTTTTAGATTCATGCCTACAACTTCAGTTCCAGTAGACCCGAAACGAGTCGAAGAGATACTCAAGCAAGAATGGCAGTTGTTCACAAAAGACACGGGTAAGAGCCAAACTGAGAGCGCTCGTTCCCATAAATCATTGCCGCTTGGAGTTACTTCAAGCTTCCAGCACTGGGATCCATATCCAATTTCAATTGTCAGCGCCCAAGGTGCTTATATGACCGACGTCGATGGTCGCAAACTCCTAGATCTTTCAATGGGCTTTGGAGCAATGCTTGCAGGCCACCTCAATCCAGTTGTTATTGAGGAGATTCAAAAGTCTTTATCTGAAGGAATGCTTTTTGTAACTCCATCTCCAACCTCAACAGAGGCGGCAGAGATGATCTGTACTCGCTTTGCAATTGATCAGGTTCGCTTCACAAATAGT
>Ga0208596_1000330_pt1 | contig 15660 bp, 16 predicted proteins | sample LakMenEpi12Jul11_FD_150686 | JGI IMG/M metagenome (GOLD analysis project Ga0208596, IMG submission 150686) | Freshwater microbial communities from Lake Mendota, WI - 12JUL2011 deep hole epilimnion (SPAdes) | ecosystem: Environmental > Aquatic > Freshwater > Lake > Epilimnion/Euphotic zone ...
GCAAACATAATACAAAAAACGCCTCTAAGTACCAATTTTACTCTACCCATTTAAGGGTGTGATAAAAAGATTTTGAGCAGTCTCCTTATTTTACTGTAATCCTTACAAGACAATAGTTTTAGGCTTTAAGCTGAGGCTGTTAGTTCGTTATCCCTTATCAAGGGCTGTATTGGTCGGGTTTGGGATTTATTCTGCTCTGACATATCTATTTTTCCATGAAAAAATGTATATGTAACACCTCTCGACGAAAACTAGATGGCCGCCACAATACTAATGTGAAGGTCTAGGCGTTCACTGGGACATCGAGATGACTTCCAGTTTTGGGGTTGAGGGTGTGCGATCGCCGGTTAGGGATTCAGGAAAAAGCCAAAGATTAAGCAGCTTGATCTTGAGAATATAGGTATTGCTGAAACCCAATGAAGGTTTCCCGAATACTGGCGACGTTTCCTAATTCGGCGATCGCATCATGAACAGCATGATATTTAAGCTCCAGTAACGGTTTTAATTTATCCGAGTCTAATTCTCTCACACCTTGCTTGACATACTGCTCTAGGACAAAATCTAGAAATTCCTGTTGTTTGCCTGTATAGCGAGAAAAAATTAAGCTTTTATGAATGATGGTTCGGTCTTTTCGGCTAATGGGTTTAATGGCATAGGCAAGATAGGCTAATACATCATAGAGGTCACTTTTTTCTGCTTCTACTAGACGGCTAATCTCGGTTAATTGTTCATCTCCATAACCTTTTTCGGCTAACCCTTCTAACAAGGCTTTTCGGGTATCAGGACGACTCCAAATCGTTCTTAATTCATCTTCATTTTTAAACAATTGGGGAATATCACCAAAAAGTCTTTCTACAAATTCCACTGCCGATAGAGGTTTTCCCTCTGGACTCCAAAAGCTTGTTTTGATGGAATGAATAATCTCACGTTCTTTTCCGTCTGCTAATTTGATTTTAATCTTCTCAGGACGGGAGACTGGTGACGGTTCTCGGTTGTCTGAGTTAGGCTTTTCAGTTGTCGTTGGTTTGCGTTCTGAGTTAGGGGATTCTCGTTTAACAGGTTCTAAGGGTTCCCCATCCCAGGCAGGGTCGTTAAAGTGTTCATAGGCTTTAACAAAATCATAGATCGTAAAATAATCTTTCCCTTCAAAAAGTCGGGTTCCCCTACCAATAATCTGTTTAAATTCAATAATTGAGTTAATCGGTCGCATTAAGACGATATTCCGAACATTTCTGGCATTGACTCCAGTGGATAATTTTTGGGAAGTAGTTAGGATAGTTGGAATCGTTTTCTCGCTATCCTGAAACTGTTCTAGATAGGTTTCACCTGTTTTTCCGTCATTAGCAGTCACTCGAACACAGTAGTTAGGGTCGGAATTACTTTTAATTTGATTAATCAAATTACGGACAACTAGGGCATGATCTTGATTAGCACAAAATACAATCGTCTTTTCGTTTTGATTAATTTCTTCCATAAATAATTCAACTCGATAGCGTTCCCTTTTTTCTATTTCAATAAGGCGATTAAAATCTGCTTCTGTATAAACTTTTTCTTCATCAATATTTCCTTCAATAATATCATCATCCAGATCATAACGATATTCATCTAAACTGGTTTCAATTTGTCGCACTTTGAAGGGGCTTAAATAACCGTCATTAATGCCATCTTTGAGAGCATAGGTATAAACTGGATCGCCAAAATAAGTATAGGTATTAGCATTAATTTCTTTTTTAGGAGTGGCAGTTAAGCCTAATTGAATAGCAGGAGAAAAGTATTCTAAAATGCCACGCCAACTACTTTCATCTTTTGCCCCGCCTCGATGACATTCATCAATAATAATTAAATCAAAAAAGTTGGGAGGATAATCGCTAAATTTAGGGGTCGGGTTGCCGTCTTCATCTTTTCCTGTCATAAAGGTTTGGAAAATGGTGAAAAAGACACTGCCATTTTTGGGAACTCTCCCTTTTTTCTTGATTTCGGCGGGGTCTATCCGAACCAAAGCATCATCGGCAAAGGCGGAAAAGTCGAGTTTTGCCTGATTGGCCAGAATATTGCGATCAGCTAAAAAGAGGATTCTAGGGCGACGGGATTGATTAGAATTGCTTATATCTCGAAATTGTTTGACAGTCCAACGGCTTTGAAAAAGTTTCCAGGCGATCTGGAAGGCGATAAAAGTTTTTCCTCAGAACTTACGCATTGACAGGATTTCCATAATGTGTATTTGAGCTTCAGACTATTCCTTCCCAGTTATTGAGGTCAAGGCAGTTAGACTCTAAATTATTAACAATAAAAGAGCGGATGACCTCAGTAAATAAATTTCTCTGCAAGGAATACCAATTGATAATTTGCCCTTTAAATCGGAGGCATTCTAACTGAACAAAGCAGCGAATGGCACAAAAGATATGAGTCCTTATCGCCCGACTTTCTCTCACTTGAAACCTCTCAATATTACACACTTGTTTTAAGGCGCGATGATACTCCTCAATTCCCCAATGTTGATCATGAATTTTCTGGAATTCTCTCCAGGTGATTGAGTCCAGTTTATCTAAATTGGGGACGAACATCACGTAGTAACGAATTTCGTTTTTGAGAACCGTTCTAAATACCTTGACTCGTCCCACTTGTTTGAGATAAACAATTAAGCCATCTTGAGGAATATCTAAAGTTTGAACTTGAACATATTTAGTTTCTAGTTCAACCGAGACTAAACGATTTGCTTCCAAAGCGAACAATCCCTGAAAGCCCTTGTCTTTAATGGTATTCAGGTTGTTTTTCGAAGCATACCAACTATCTCCTGTGGCTGTCTCTGCCTTCAGTCCCCAAGCTTTTACTTCTGCCAACATCTCTAAGAAATATTCATGTTTTGTCTTTCCCTCCTGTTTATTAACGATTCGATAATTGACAGGAACTGACAATCCCTGCCCGTCGGTATAATATAGGGTAACCACGTTTATACCCTTGACTACCTTTTTGTGTTTACCTGAGTAAAAGTAATCGATTAACTCAGCCTTGGCTTGGTTACTATAAGGCCTGTCAATTACCGTGTCATCTACACTGAGTGTTCCGCCTTCTAGTTCAATTTGCGGAGCCACTTCATCAAATAAATCCTTGGGTGTATAGTCCTCTCGCCACAAGAACCGATTGATACTGTCATGAGATAAATTGCCCAGAATTTGAGCTAACCGAACACAGCTTACATATTTAGGCTCACAGAGCAAAAATAAGGTATAAATAGCCCTATTACATTTAGCCGTTGTTGGCTTAGTAATGTTTCTCATGGCTTTGTTCGGTAAAAAGAGACACCCTTATGTCAGGAAATCAAATCGGAGAGGATTTTGTCAAGAGTTCAGAGAAAATTGTATCTAAAGCTACCAAAACTAAATCATGCACATTTTAGTCTTTTTGTCAATGCGTAAGTTCTGTTCCTGTGCCTGTAGCGAGGGTCAATAAAATACGGTCTTTTCCCTGACAGAGAGCTTCTAGGAATTTTTTGACGGCGTTGTGTTGGTAGTAGCGGAGTTCTTTGGTTCCGTTGAGGTCTTCAAAGGGGACTTCAGCAAATTTGTCTCGCCATTGATTGACTTGGCTAAAGGTAGCATTCCAAAGTTCATCGGGGGTGGGATAGCGGTCAATATAGCTTTCTTGCCCTGTTTTCATCTCTACCTGATAGATTCTGAGTCCATTAGTGGAGTAGGCAAAGGGCGTGTCTAATTTCTGGGCATATTTTTTAGCTTGCTGGAGTCCTTCGGTATCGGGTAAGTCTCGTTTTTTGGCTTCGATGACGGCTAATTTTTCCCCCCGATAAACCAAAACGTAATCAGCTTTTTCAGGATTGGCTCGTTTTCCACTGCCCACTAGACGACCAGGGGCGATCACTTCACAACGAATACGACTATTTTCCACAATGCCCCAACCTGCGCCCCTAAGAGCGGGGTCTATCAGTTCCAGACGGGTTTCGGCTTCGTTCATCGTTTAGCTAACAGGCGTAAGGTTTTGGACTAAATAGTTTTCTAAAAAGGTTTGGGGAGAAATACTCTATTTTTGGGTGAGTTGACCTGTAAAGGCTTTTTGGAGGATTGACTGTTTTAGTTCGTTGAGAGCGGCGAGTTTTTGGCGATAAAGGGTTTCTAGACGTTGTTTTTTTTCCTTTAACTTATCAAGCTGATTAAAAATAAAATATTGTTCTTCCAATGGTGGAATTGAAAATTGAAAATTCTGAATTTGTTTTCCACTAATATGCGGAACTCCTATTCCAGTTTGATTGCTAAGAAGATATTTAGAAAATTCAGAACTTCCTACTAAGTAAAAGAGAAAATGATTATTTAAATTTTCATTTCCGCGCAATCTAGCCACTCGTTGAACAAGTAAACAAGGAACCTCATCTTTAGAGACTTGAGCATATTTTAAGCCTGCCTTTACGTAAGCATTCAAGGTGGTTGAAGTTCAATGGGAATTAAGGATGGGAAGGGTAAATCAAACCGCACCGCCCGACAAACAGAAGAAAGAAAATCCCAAACATCCCGATTTTGAGCTTTAAGGGAAGTAACGACTGTAAGAAGACGTGCGACAAATTGACTACCTGCCTCAGACTGACTGCCAAAACTAGTACGTCGCCAAATAACCGCAGGTCGAAGAGCTTGCTCGGCGGCATTATTAGTCGGTTCTAACCCAAGATGCTCAACAAACGTCCAAAGGGCGGGTTCTAGTTTAAGAATTTGCTGACAGGAACGAATCGTATGGGCTAAAGGTGATTTCTCTTTCTTCTCTAGAGGAAGAGCGGCAGCCGTTTCCAACTCCTGCTTAAAGCCTCGACGCAAGAACGTGACCGCTAGTTGAAACTGTTCTCTACTCATCTTTCCCTCTCTCACTTGATGCCACCAGCGAAATAAACGCTGCTGATACCGTAATAAACTCTCCCCAATTTCCTGAGAAACTCCACTACGTTCGGCCATTGCCGTAAAATCTCGTTTGAGATGAGCCCAACAGACTTGACGCTGATTGACATCCAACCAGTTGTAGCTACCGTAACGGTCAGATACGACAATGCCCTGATAATCCTCTCCCAACATCTGCTTTGCTGATTCTTGAGAACGGCTTAAGGCAACTTTAAATACCGTAATAGCTTCACTCACCAGTACCCACAACCAGCCTTTTTTCGCCGTTGGATTTTTACCATCCCCATTACCTTGAGTAAATCCTGTTTCATCGCTATGGACTTGCTTCAGAGATTTCACTTTTTCATGGGCTTCTTCCACTATCGAGGCTAAGGCTTCGCTCATCTCTTGGCGCAGGCGGTTGATGCTGGCTTTTGATATTTTTATTCCCCACAATCTTTGCAATAGTTGTTGCAGTTGGCTATGACTTTGGCGATAATCACTACTCAACCAAGCTACCAATGATGATAATCTTTCCCCATAACTCGATTTTGTCACTGTTTCCGGTAGTTTCGCACGCGTTTTTTGACCGCAATGTTCACAACTCAATTCATGCAGTTGATGCTCTATAACCCTCGGTATCAATGGCGGTATCTCTACCACTTGATGACGATAGGGCTTCTCGTCGAGTCCTTTTAACTCTGTTCCGCAATCTTTGCAGACTTCTGGCTGATGAACATATATTTCTTCACAGACTGAGCTTTCATAAAGATGTCTTTCGTGACCTTTATGTCCCTTTTGCCCACCTCTTTTTCTTTTTACTTCATTACTTTTCTCCGATTTCTTTTTTGCCAATCTGTCTGTTGACGGTGGACGTGATGAATTCTTACTGTTCTTTTTTATCTGTTCTTCTACCAAACTTAGCCGTTTTTTTAGTTCTTGATTTTCTGCCCATAATACTTTCACAAAATTTTGTACCGCCACTGGGGTCTCTCTCCAGTCCTCGGCACTTAGGCTCATTTCGTCTAGTGCTTTCATCAATTCCATCTTTTTACCTTACCTCAACTCTATCCCCATTTTTCCATTACCCTTGGAATCGTTACGCCTTTACCCAAGGACGATCCATTGCAAGTACAATATCACCCTGCAAAACCTCGTAATCTTTATATTTATTTTGTTCTGACTTTGGCCATCTTTTTACATCTTCCCAACGAAAATTTCCCTGAATAATATTATCTCCTCTTAGTAGTTTAATATCATCTGAATAATCCGTATAATTTTTACTTTTAAAGGGAAAGCCAGTCTGTAAATCAATTTGCTGACCTAGTGTAGTTTCTTCCCATCCGTCGCCTTTCTGGGTAAAGATTTTATTTAGATAACTATCAAATAATTCGCGGGCATTGGCGAGGTTCTTTTCTGTATTGCGAATCGCTTGATCAATTCCCTCAAAAGCTTCATCTAAAATCGCCACAATCCGCTTTTGTTCATCTAGTGGCGGAACTGGAATTTTTATTTCTGCTAAATGCTTAACTGACATAGATGGAATTAACGAGCGTTCAGCTTGCTTCATTAATTCACCACGTACAAAATCTGTTGGAATAATGTAAAAAAGATAATCATCATCAATAACAGAGCGATCTTTATTGGTGATTTTACAGAGAGCTACATTAAATGCTCCTTTTGCTCCTCTAAAAACTTTACCAATATGTCGATAAGCAACCATTAAAATCTCGTCAGGTTCTACCCTATGAAGCTGGGGCGTATCAGGAACATATACCTCATAATCATCATTTTTACCATCTCGAATTTGATAAAACCGAATATAACCTTCTTGGGGTTTATAAATAAAGTCACTTTTTGGAGGATTTTGACCACGATTTAGTAGAGTAATTTCGCCAAATCTTTTTACGTCCCAACCTTCTGGCAAATGTTTACTATCCATTCTCAACTTCCCCCGTCAAATTAGAAACAACCTCAAACTTAACTCCCATTCCTGCCTTACTCAACATCAGTAACAACTTATCCACACTAAAACGATTAATATCCCCATTCATCAAACAACTAATCCGAGGTTGAGTCTCATCAAAAAAACTAGCCGCATCCTTTTGAGTCCAACCCTTAAACTTAATAAAAGAACGCAACTCTAACATCAAATCAGCCCGAATTTTCAAATTAACAGCCTCCTCCTCAGAGAAACCTAAATCCGCAAAAATATTGTCCTGAGCTAGACTAACATCAATCGTTGGAGAAGATTGAGAAACAACCATATTGACCCCTATAAATTTTCCCTAAATTTGATCATCTGTTGATAACGTTGCTTACCTAAATCAATATCCTGTTGAGACGTTTTTTGTGTTTTCTTGCCAAAAGCATGGAGAACATAAATCGCCTCTGAAAATCTAGCAACATAAAAAATACGGTAGGTCTCCCCTGTCCAAATCCGAATTTCTTCCACTCCCTTACCAATTGTCGGCATAGACTTAAAATCATTCGGTTTCTCTCCCCTTTGAATAGCCCGAAGCTGAAAACCTGCTTTTTTCCTTGCATCTTCAGGAAAATTACAAATATCATCCTTAGAAGAGCCAATCCAGTAGATTGGTTTATCTGGCATTATATTAGTCAAAATATCAGGTTATACCTAATTTAATATACTGTTATTCTCCTGTCAACTTCCCCCCGTCAATTGGCTAATACTCGCTAAAATTTCCGTCGTTTCCCCATCTAAAATCGCAATCTCCTCTAAAATCTCCTGCGGTTCTCGTAAGGGTGAATCCTCTGCCTTATTAGGATTTTTAACCGATAAATCAAAGGAATCTTGATCAATCTCCTTAACCTCTAAAAACCAAGATTTTTCCGATAAGGAAAAGGACGATTGTAACTCAATAAACTCAGCTAAATCCTCATCATTAAGGGAATTCGTTTTCCCCAGATTACGCCCTGGATCGAGTTGATAATACCAAATCTTCCGAGTCCTCATCCTCTGATTAATGCCCTTTTCCTCAGCAAATAAAGGCATTCCCTGGGTAGAGTCGGGAGAACCCTTCTCAAAAAATAAAACCACCGTCTTTACACCCGCCCCGATAAATGTTCCCCCAGGACAATCCAAAATTGTGTGAAGATTACAACTACTTAAAAGCTCCTGACGTAATGCCTTAGACGCATTATCTGAATTAGAAAGAAAGGTATTTTTAATAACGATCGCGCCTCGTCCCCCTACCTTCAAAATCTTAATAAAATGCTGTAAAAATAGAAAAGCCGTTTCCCCCGTCTTAATCGGAAAATTTTGTTGAACTTCCTTCCGTTCTTTCCCCCCAAACGGCGGATTAGCCAAAACTATATCAAAACGGTCTTTATTTTGAATATCACTCAAATTTTCTGTCAACGTATTCGTATGAATAATATTGGGCGCATCAATACCATGCAGAATCATATTCATAATGGCAATGACATAGGCTAAACTCTTCTTTTCCTTACCTGTAAAAGTAGCAGTTTGAAGCTGATCAAGTTCCTTAACAGAACTAACTTTTGGACGTAAATAATCGTAACTCTCACATAAAAAACCCGCCGAACCACAGGCTCCATCATAAATTTTTTCCCCTATCTTCGGCTTAGTGACTGCAATCATGGCACGAATTAAAGGACGCGGCGTGTAATATTCCCCCCCATTACGTCCTGCATTTCCCATATTCTTGATCTTCGCTTCATAAAGATGGGAAAGCTCGTGTTTTTCCTGTTGCGATCTAAAGCGTAATTCATCAACATATTCCAACGCATCCCGTAAACTATAACCACTCTGAAACTTATTTTTTATCTCACTAAAAATCTCACCAATCTTATATTCAATGGTGTCGGGACTGGTTGCCCGTTGTTTAAAACCCTGTAGATAGGGAAACAGCTTTTTATTAACATAATCAATCAGGTCATCTCCTACCAACGCATGATCATGATCCACCCTGCCATCGGCTAACTTGGGGGCCGCCCAGGATGACCAGCGATGCTCCTTATCCAAAATAAACTCGTAGGACTTCTCCTCTAACTCAGCCTCTAGCGATCGCTCCTGTTCCAAATCATCCAAATATTTAAGAAACAGAATCCAAGAAGTCTGCTCCGTATAATCTAGCTCCGTCGTACAGCCCGCTTCTTTCCAGAGAACATCATCAATATTTTTAAAAGTTTGTTCAAACATTCAGGCAAAATCAACCAAATCTCGGTAAATAGTCTTACGCTCCCTAAGAGCTTTCCTATCATCGAAAAAACTGGGTCTGAAACCCCGTCCTTTAGGACGGCTTTATATTAGAATTATAGTTGGTCACTGACCCACCCGAGACGCAGACGGAAAAGACAGCCTAAACGTGACGAAATCTGGTTTAGACCAGTGGCGCAGGAAGCTCGGTAGACAGGGAAAAGAGGAGAGGGCAATGGGCAGTCCACCCCTTGAATCAACTAACAACAGTCTTTTCTGTTGAAAAACGATACTTAAGAACCGCAGGGCTTGCGGGGATAGTCTGTGGAGCGACCATAAGACCAAGACTCCTTGAGGGTGGAGGCAGGTGCTAAGAAGCAGAAACCTAAGTCGTGAGTCTTAGGAATCCTCTTGCTTTAGCAAGGGGAGAATGTCAAATCAGGCTAGAGAGTCCAGGGGGAAAGTCCCAACCTCAGCTTATCAAGAAAAATGCTTTACGGATTGTAGATAGAGCGTAGTGGCAACTTGACGGCGATCTTCACTCGGTAGATTATCAATTAAAGCAGTCTGGGCATAACAGAATGAGAACAGCTTAGTTTGCTCAGTAATGTATTCTGCAATATCTCGTTTCTGTTGATTGGTAAAGCTTTGATTAGGTTCAGGTTTAGACGCGATCGCTGTCTCTTTTTCAGTTTCTACCCAGTGATATTTTCCTTTACTATCAATGGTTAAAGTAAGCTTAGAACCGTTGCCATAGTTAATAATCTGGCTGTTCTCAGGTTGCCATAGAGTGATAGTTTCCCCATTCTCTAGCTTGCAGTCAGCTACAATTCTTTGACCATATTTAGTGGTAACAGAGCGGGGATTTTTAACGAGTGTAGCGGTTAATAGTTTCATTTTTCTAACGTCCTTATTTGTGCTTTCTGTGTGGTTTATTGGGGAAGATTGACTTCCCCTAGCAATGTTTAAAATTCGTAGCTTTCCCGATGGTTTTTAGCCGTTAGATTGTGCAGTTTAAAGGCTGGGTTACGGCGTAGGACGTTACTTACTGCACTCATCGGTAAGGGCTTTTTAGACAAGATACGAACCGATTTAAAATCGTGAATCTCGCAGCCAGCTTCTATCGAATCTTCAAAGTTCGGACGGCGGCTAATCAGTTCCACTACTGTCAGGATTAGGGAAGGAGCAGCGATCGCGGTTTGAGTTTGGGCTAACATAGGATTGATTCCATTAACTTAGTGGTTTCAAGAGAGGAGAGAGTGAACTTTGATCGGCTTGCTCTCTCTTTTCTATATGTCTATAGTAGCTCTACTTTATACCTACCGTCAATAGATATAAGTAACGCTAAAGTATAGCTACTCTACCCCATAAAATATAGTTATTGTGTAGCTACTTTAGCTCTACGGTGTTATAATTAAGTAGATACACTATAGGGTTAAAATATGGCTAGTCCAGATAGAATTAAAATCGGTGCGTACCTTACAGAATCAGAGAATGAGGCACTTAAGCGGGTTGCTGATAGCTTAGGGGTTAGCGCGTCTAAGGCGGTCGCTATGGCTATAAAGGCACTAGATGAGAAGATTCAGAGGGGGAATAAAGTATCTCTACCTGTCGCGGTATCTACAGTGGAGAAAGTAGAATCATCCCCCGATATTCAATCACTGGTCAATGAGTCGGTTAAAACGGCGATCGCTGTCCTGAAAAATGAATTGTTAGATGACCTAAAAAAAGACAAGCCGATAGAGTAAGGGCTGCTCTATCGGCAACAGAAAAACAGTTCCCATTGACTCAGACTTCGTTATTGCCTGACTTGGCCCCATCGTCTCCATTTCCAGAAGGACTAATGGGCCAACAGTTGGCAGATAGATTAGGAGTTAACCCTGGGACGATTACCCGTAATTCAGATAAGGGAAAAGTCCATTTTGCTCAGTGGTCTAGGGATTACCAGAAAACTGCTAGAAACGAGAAACAGCCTGACCCTGACGGCTTGGCTTGGCAACGATTAGGCGATCGCTATTATCCAATTCCTGAAAACCTTACACCATAAGCATTACAGGCACTACTCACAGAATGCGCTAGGACGGCTCTATTTTATTTTTAGGATGATTTACCCTTGAAGCTAAAAACGACCGTCTTAAATCAAATCCTACGATAACGGCTAAAACCTATACACAGCAAGGTTTACAGCGTTTTATAGTATCTTTGATCGTGTTCACTATGGCTAAAAAAATACATCTAACAGTACGAATAACTGAGAGTTTGAATGAACGGATTGATCGGCTTGTAGCGGTAACGGGGTCATCAAAAAATCAAGTGCTTAACGAGTGCCTGCGACGCGGGGCCTTTACTGCCAATCACATCCCATTCCTAATCCCACCCAGCAAAGAAACGATGATCGAAACTTTGAAGGGGTTAGATGAACTTTGCAAACAGGATTTTGATCTTGAGTTTTTAATTGGCAACGATTAGGAGATCACGGTTAGACTTACCCAGGGGCCGCTACTTGGGAATCTTCCGATAGATTATCTTCGCAGATACTCCACAAAACACCTAAGAAAATTGCCTGTAAGGACGCAGGGTAGAGAGCCAAAGTCTCTTTAAACTTCTCCCAACCGTATTTTTCGATTTGATCTACCGCATCGGCGGCGATCTGTTCAAGTGGAAGATCAAAAAAGGCTGCCAAGTCTTGATATAACTCATAAGGAATATAACCAGTCCTATGATCTTCTTTATAGGGGTGGTTATATTTTTTGAGAAGCCCTTCAAGAGTGGCTTTCAAGTCTTTTAGTGTGACACCAGCTTTACTGAGCATCTTCGAGATGGCTGGCTGGGTTCTGTTTAAAATTTTGGCGATCGCCGTCTGAGTAACTTCAATTCCATTGGTAATGCACTGTTTAATGGCCTCGAATAACCGATGACGAACCGCTTGGGTTTCTGTACCCGCTTCCTGATTCAACTCGAAGGAATGCTTAGGGGTATTGACCGTAAAGCCAAAACCATTAAGAAAACTTAGATCAATGTCCTTATCTGGATTATCAGTATCGGGGGGAATGAGCATATAAATTATGTATTCCCCTTTCTCAGTATCTAAATGTGCGCGGGGCCGTCCAGGCCATTGAGTGATCTCATCACATACCAAGTCGCGGTAGTAATCCTCAAAACCTTCAAGATTACCCATTAAGCTCAAATACTCATCTTCTATCGCGCCTCGATTTGGCCTTGGCAGTCCCACCGATAGAAGTTGCCGAAATCCTACAAAGTCATTTGATCCGCGATTATCACGGAACCAATAACCAGATAAATTAAAGTCTTTCCTGTGTTTTTTATGCCCTAATATTGGGATTTTCTCATCATGTTTTTTTTCTAGCTCTTCAATAACTAAATTAACCCGTTTTTTGGCAGTTGGTGAAATGTCGCTACTACCGATACCTGGCACAATAATCGGCTGAATAATTACATGGCTTAAATCAAAACTTTTTGATTTAATAGTCGTAATCTCACGGGCGTTCCCTATAATCGTTTTTAGTTTTTTCTTGCCGATAGTAGCGTCTAGGAAAATGTTTCCTTTTGTTGCTGATAGAATTTGATTAATTCCACTACGGTTCTCAATGGTAACGATTAATTTTTCGTATTTAATTCTTAAAACTATCCCCTGTTCTCCAGACATTGCTAAAAGTAATGGGAGAATAACATTAGAAGGAATACCATCTAAGTTAGCCTTAGTTTCTTCTGAGGCCTTAGTCCAAAATTGAGCTTTTAAGAGTTTAATAATTCCTTTAAATTGTTTACGTTCTTTTTGACCTAAAGGGGTATCAATTGAGTCAGGTTCAACAAAATATTTAGATAAGTCTAAAGGATTTTCGCTGATAGCCTTGATTAATTCATCGGAGACGATAACATCTTTCAAAGCTTCGAGAATGTCATTATGAGATAATCCCCAGCGTTCTTCATTGTCAAATAAAGGCTTAACTTTTTGGATAATCCCTAACAACTCCTTCCATAACTCAGACGGGATTCTGTCAAAAAGACTGTCAAATTCTGCCCAGATTTTATCCCATTTAACACTGATAACTTTTGTAGGTTTTATCAATGTACTCGGTTCATCTAGCACAAAAATATCATTGCTGTAATCGTAACCATCGAGATTATCTTCGGTTTTAGGACGGGGCAAAGAATTGGGATGACAACGAATATAAGGACTTGCTAAGGCTTCATAACGTTCAAAGCGATACATACCCTCAGTAAAACTACAAATTTTATTTTTTGAGCAAGCCTGACAAATAGGGTTATCTTTCCCGTCTTTGTTAGGATCATGCCCTTCATTAATTGCTAAGGGAAATAAATCGGCACTAGGACAATTCCCTTCAACTTCTATTAAATTCTTTGGAGTATTCGCATCAGCTTTTTTAAGTTTTCCCTCGTCATCTCGATAGAATCCGTCTGCATTACGGGGGAATAGCAAAGTATATTTATTTGCAATTTCTGGAATGCTAGGATTGCGAGGATCGCCTGATAGATACCAGATTTTTCCACCATAGGGATTTTCTAATAATGGGACACTAAAGGATTTACCAGACCCCATAGTTGAGGTATCCAAAACATCTTTTCCAGAATTGATAATCTCTAACCATTTTTGAGAGCGATCGCCTTCAAACTCAGTTACCTTATCTTTTTGTTTGCCAAAACCTTTAGGCTTAATTCTTTCTTTGAATTTCTGGACAGAAGCTAGAATATCCTCGAATTTAGAAAAGCGTTTAGAATCGCCTTTGTTATATTTGTCGTTAAACCATTGGGGAAACTTAATCGCATTATCCCCTAATAACTGTCTGAGTTGACTAATTAATGTGCCTATGGGATTACTGATAGGATAACGTTCTAAGCTATCCCAACGGATATTTGTCCCCTCGAATAAATTGGGAGCTAGGGGATAGGCTTCAACTTCACTAAATCCTAAATGATAGAGCGCGATCGCACAATTAAACCGAAAAGGATAGGAACCACTCCCACTAACATACTTAGGAATAGATAGATTACTAAATAATTCGTTAACTGCCTTTTTAATGTCTGAATCATCGTAATCACTGACATTAATTTTTTGACTTGCTAGTCGTTCATTCTCAACTTTTACCCGTTCCTGACTCTGTTCTAAAGTCTCAAAATCAAAACCTTTTTCAAGGTAAAGGGATTCAAAACTTTTGATAAAACTAACTACAGAATATTGACTATCGCTTAAGTATTCTAGGGACTGTTCTTTCCCTTTATCAGCCCGATAGAACCCAGGTAAGCGCATCTGGTTAACTACGTTCTTGGCAGGGGCTTGATCACAACCTAAAGGAACAAATAATCCGTTCAGGTAGCGCAGGCTATCGGCATTCACACTTTCATCTAATAAATAGAATATGTGTAAACTTTTCCCACCAGAATAGACTACGGCTGTTGGGTCGAGTCCGTGTTTCCTGAGTAATTCGATGATCTGCCATTGAGACTCAAGGCTTTCGATCTGGTCAAATTCTACCCAAAGAAGACGGGAGCCATTAAATTTTTCATTGATTGGGAAAAAAGCAGGGGCCGATGGAATAAAGGTGATCCCGTTGCCTTCTTTTTCTGACAGTGATCGCAGTGTGGGATAGAGAGGGACTAAAGCCCCTACCGTCTCCCTTGAGAGCTGTTTATCTTTATCCTTTAATTGAGTTTTAAACCCTAATGGCTGTTCAGTAAAGGGAAAACAATAGAACTCTCGATAGTCTTTCCCGTTGAAGATTCCCCATAAGTGCTTAAAATTGTCGGGGTCAAAGGTTCCGTAAGCCTTGAGTAGGACATCATTTAGGAAAGCATTAAACGCCGATTCCCCCGTCAATGGCGAAAAAGTAAAGTTTTCCCCTTGCCCATTAACCACAATGTAAGCACCTTGATCGTAGGCTTTAGTGGTATCAATACCTGGATGCTCTTGATGATTGGCAACGGTATCGGTTAAAATAGCAGTAACAGACTTATCTACAGTCATACAAAAACTCCCTTCCAGTGAGTTACTGGAAAATTTGATTTTCAAACAGGAAGCCCCAAGTCTTGCCGGCGAGGGGGTTTCTTGTCTTTATAGACATTTTACACCCCCTAATCGCATCAAAGGGGCATTAACAGGCTTTTTCGAGATAATCAGTCACAATCAAACGAATCAGGTTAGACACGCCCCTTTGCTCTTTTTTGGCTTGCTCCGATAAGCGATCGCCCAACTTACGGGGGAAAGGCACGGTGTAACGAATTTTGTCTTCAATCAATACTGGTTTAGGCATGATGTCCTCACTGGAAACTCATGCTTAATAATAAAAAGCTGATTTTTTCTGATTCTCCCTACAGAAGGCGATCGCCACTTGTCCCACATGAATTTTGTCAACCGGGCCTATAATAATTACTATAGGATCGGTTGACAAATGAAAGTCTTGCTGTGTAAGGGTTCCGTAAAATATAGCCATTTACAAATTTTTTACTCTCCCTTCGATAACTATTGCAAACATAATACAAAAAACGCCTCTAAGTACCAATTTTACTCTACCCATTTAAGGGTGTGATAAAAAGATTTTGAGCAGTCTCCTTATTTTACTGTAA
>Ga0208596_1000333_pt1 | contig 15435 bp, 15 predicted proteins | sample LakMenEpi12Jul11_FD_150686 | JGI IMG/M metagenome (GOLD analysis project Ga0208596, IMG submission 150686) | Freshwater microbial communities from Lake Mendota, WI - 12JUL2011 deep hole epilimnion (SPAdes) | ecosystem: Environmental > Aquatic > Freshwater > Lake > Epilimnion/Euphotic zone ...
AATTTTATCAATTAATGACTCTATTCTCAATAGACAATGGATTTTACCTGGGTAAAACGCAAAGATTGTAAAGTTTTATTGCAGGATTCAACACTTGTGCCCCGAATTCTTAGAGAATTCGGGGATCTCAAGTATTTTTTAGACAGTAATTATTAGCTTTTTGGCTACTGTTAATTAAGATCTTCGAGTTCGGTAATCTCCCATGTCTAAGATCATGATAAAATCGATTTGTGCAACTAACGCAGATTGTAAATTTATCAAGGTTAACTTTACTGTATGAAAAATAACCATGTTTTTCTAACTTTAGCCCTATTGACTTGTTTTGCCGCTCCCCAAAAAGTTCTAGCAGATGAGATGTGGAAAACGAAGGAATATAATGTGATCTATCAAACAGATCGTAACAAAACTGCTATCTGGAGTTATGGCCGCAATAGACTTATATTTATTGATGGTTTAGCAGGAGTCACCACCAACCGGGGTTCATACAGCGGCTATTGGGCACAAGATCGTGATCGTTCATCGGTACGTTGCGATACCTATAGAGAAGGTGCTAATGGTAAACCTACTTATTATTGGGGCAGATTTGAAATTACCTTCATTGATCCAGATCGCTGGCAAGCTAATCTTAGTCTTTGTGATCGCCTTCCTACAATGACTTTAAATGGTAAACCGATTACATCCGATCAATAAGACTCAAATAAATTCTGTAGAGACGTTGCATAAAACGTCTTTACAACTAAAAATAAACTCCATATCAATGAATAGCATAATTATCTCCTGTTTTAACTAGCTTCACTAAATATTTCTATGGGAGAAACAGGAGAATTTATTTCATCTCCTAATGTAGCCATAATTTCTAATTTATTAATTTGCTCTTTTAACCAATTAGTAAATAAATCTCCAAGAATCCCTACCCGGATTTGTTCATTCAATTGGGGGGCAATAATTTCTTCAACAATAATTATATGAACTCCCTTAGGTGTAGTTACTGGTTTAATCATTTCTGGGGGATTAGCTGCAAAAACTGCGGAAGCAACTTCTGGTCTAAAATCACTGCGTTTGCGGATACCTTGATATCCTCCAGCGCGACGGATTTCAGGATTTTGGATATATTGACGAGCTACTTCTTGAAAACTAATTTCCCCTTCTTGGAGAGCATAAAATATTTCTAAAGCTAGATCTTCATCATCTAATATCACTTCATAGGTAACTGCTCCGCTATAACTAATTTGATGAGCATAAAAAAATGGTTCTATCTTGTCAGCAAATAAATGATGGGCTAATTTCGCAGATAGGAGATTAAGATTAGCTATTTCTTCAAAATTGTCTAAGGAAAGATAATGTTTTTTTAACCATTCCCATGTGTCATCTGCTTTAATTAGATTATTAACTAATCGTAAATTATCTGCGGATTGTTGTAATTCTGCTATTTCAATGCTAATACCTTCTTTTTTAGCTGTTTCTGTAATGATTTTCCTGGTGGCAATTGCCTCTAATAAACTAGGGATTTGACAGGATATTTTCAGATGATAAATAATATCTTCTTTGGATATTTTTAAAATATTTGACATGATTTAATCTCCTGAATTTACTCAATTTATTAAAAATTCTTTTTTTCTTACTTAAAGAAATTATTAACGTATCTATCATATTTACCTAATATGTGATCTTTTTATCTCTATCCAATGGTACTTTTAATATTTTTGATAATTTATAGTCACAAAATTTGCCAATAAAAAACAAAATCCCTAACTTCTTCAAGAAGTCAGGGATTTAATTAATTAACAAAGAAAATTTTACTAACCGAGAGAAACAGTTAAACTTCCGGGTTTAGCTAAATCACCAGTTAATACCACCCCCCGATTATTAGTGTGTAAATGACGGAGAATTTTGTAAATTGCTTCAACTTCCTCAGCAGCGCCGACAATATCTGCAAGTTCAGTCATAGAAAGTGCTTTTTTCTGGGTTTTTAACACTTCTAGAACCCGTTTTTGTAAATCAAGAATCACAGCAGCGGCTTTTTTACCAGCTTCCACACCTGGTTGATGATAAGCATTGACATTAACTAAACTGGCATATAAACCCACAGCCCGTTCATACAATGCAATTAACGCGCCCACAGTGCGAGCATTAACTTGAGGAATGCTGACTGTAATCGAATCGCGGTTATTTTCATACAATGCTTGACGAGTTCCTAACAAAAATCCACAGAGATAATCACCAGAAGTCACTCCAGGATCAACTTCTGGGGATTTTCCTTGACGATCTTCTAAAACTTCAATTAAGGTAGCAAAGAAATTAGGGACACCTTCACGCAACTGTTGTACATAGGCGTGTTGGTCCGTTGAACCTTTGTTACCATAAACTGCAATCCCTTGATATACAGTTTTCCCGTCCAAATCTTTTTCCTTACCTAAAGATTCCATTACCAGTTGTTGCAAATAGCGGCTAAATAGCAACAGGCTGTCTTTGTAAGGAAGAACAACCATATCTTTTTCACCCTGACCATTACCAGAAAAATACCAAGCCAGGGCTAATAAGGCAGCCGGGTTATTTTTGAGATTGGGGACGCGGGTAGCATCATCCATCTCTTTTGCACCATCTAGCATGGCACGGATATCAATGCCCTGTAATGCCGCAGGTACTAGCCCTACAGCGGACATTTCTGAGGTACGTCCACCCACCCAGTCATACATGGAGAACCGGGCTAACCAATTTTCAGATTTGGCGACCTGATCCAGATTGCTACCGGGTCCAGTAATCGCCACTGCATATTTAGCAAAGTCTAAATTTTGGGCTGTGTAAGCTTGTTTGACTTCAATCATGCCGTTGCGGGGTTCGGGAGTACCTCCAGATTTGGAAATCACTAATACCAAAGTTGTGGCTAGTTTATTTCCCAGTTGAGCCAGAACCCGATCAATTCCGGTAGGGTCGGAATTGTCTATAAAGTGAATTTGTAAGGGCGGTAAATCGGGAGAAAGAGCTTCAGCGACAAATTGCGGACCTAAAGCTGAACCACCAATACCAATGGAGATGATATCTGTGAAGCGGCTTTCTTTGGGGGGATGAATCGCCCCGGTGTGTACCTGGTCGGCAAAAGCTTCGATTTGTTCCAAGGTTTGAACTATTTCTTGGGTTAGTTCAGGGGTGGGGGCCAAATCTGGATTCCGTAACCAGTAATGCCCTACCATGCGGTTTTCGTCAGGATTGGCGATCGCACCTTTTTCTAATTTCACCATATCCGTAAACGCCTTGTCAAACTTAGGCTGTAATGATGCCACAAACGCATCATCAAACCGCATTCGACTAATATCTAGATATAGTCCTAATCCTGGATGGAAATATAACCAATCCTGGTATCTTTGCCAAAGTGCCCTAGAAGTCATAGGGAAGTCCCAAATAAAGTGTTGGTCAAACACAAGTTTAATGTATGGTTTTGGCGATCCCTGCTTTGTCTTATACAGTTTTTAACAGAATAACGGATATGGGGAGTTTTAAGTTGTTGACACTCTCAGGGCTGAATTAAGTACAAAGGTGATAAATCTTTACGTACTTTAACCAATCTTTACAAAAAGAAAAACTCTATGGTCAGTGATCAGTAGTCAGTGGTCAGTGGTCAGTGGTCAGTAGTCATTAGTCATTAGTCATTAGTTAGTGGTTATGAACGAACAACCAACAACGAACAACCAACAACTGACAACTGACAACTGACAACCAACAACTGACATAACACCAGTAAGTGATGTATCTGGCGATTTTTAATCGCCAGGATGATCTTAATGGGTAGATTCTTGGATCAAAGTATCCAACTCTTGCTGCATTTTATTTTTGACTAACTCATAGCATTCATTAACATAAATGCGATCGCTTGCAGCTTCTCTTCCATAGCGAGAAAATACAATAGGCGGACAAACCCTAGTGTATATAGGCATAGGAAAAGGAATATTAGGCCAAGGTCCAAAAGCCACTCCCCAGGGTAATCCTAGATAAATAGGAAAAACCAGAGGGTCAACTCCAAACAGCCAAGGCATACCCATTTTATGAAATTGCTGCATGATTTCATATATATCAGCTAAGACAATCAGAGTATCATGTGACCCCCAGGAAATGGCCGGGACAATTGGCACATTTTCCCGCAACGCTAACTTGATAAATCCCTGGCGTTGGGCAAAGTAAATTTTATCCCGCATTGCATGGGGACGAAAGACATCCTCCGCCCCACCAGGATAGACTAAAACACTAGCACCAGACCGCAAAGCCGCGTAAGCCATTTTCGGATGAGCTCTGACTGCTCCACCCTTCATCGCCATTTCTGCTGCTAGAGGGAAGACATCCCAAACTTTAGGGTGCATCAAACCATAAATCGGTCTCTCCACGCCAAAGCGACGCAACCAATCATATAACATCATGAATGTGTCTGGAGAGGCCAGCCCGCCATTATGAGAACCAACAATCAGGATTTTTTGATTGGGAACATTTTCCCAACCACTGGTTTCGACTCGAAAATATAAGTTATATAACCAGCCTAAGATAGGCATCATGGACTCAATAAACTTTGGATCTCGTTGCTCTAAGGACCACCCTGTATTGGTGTTTTGAAGATGTTTCAGTTTTAACATCAGGAAATTTTTCAGGATTTACACGGATAAAACTATCCGTTGTTTTGCAGTTTCATTCAGCCTAACGCAAGGAAAGCCATTGTTTTCTTCACTCTAGAATCAGGAAATATTCAGTAGGAACACAATCTAATTGTTCTCGTCTCAATAAGTAATATCTCAAAGGTCAGTCGTCAGCAGTCAGTGGTCAGTGGTCATGAACGAACAACTGACATTACGAAAAGTTCTGCAAAATCCGGCTAAAACAGACCTTTTTGTTTAAAACCCAATGCAGCCAATATATGAGAGCATAGAAATAACATGAAAACTTTGAAGCTATTGAAAATTGCTTCCCTAGCATTTACAACAGGTTTATTATTGAATCAGTCTAGTTTTGCTGACACCTCAACCATTGAAATTAATTCTGCTTTGACAGAAGACCTAATATTAACAGGTCTGTCTGGGGGGGATGTGAAAGATAAATGTGGGAATATTAGCTCCACCCCTAATCAAGTAATTTCAATTACAGAGCCATTGCCTTATCTACGCTTCACGGTAGAGGCTAAAGATAATGAAGCTACAGGACAAACACTATTGATTTCAGGACCGGGAGGGAGATTTTGTGTTCTTGCTGAAGGTGGCAAGGCAGAACTCTCTGGTTACTGGCAAGAGGGTAAATACTTAGTGTATGTAGGTCAATCACGAAATAAGCAGAAGTACACTCTTTCTATTTCTCTGAAAAAACCAATTTTAAAATAGTACACCTGTCACATATCACCTTCTTCTTTTTGGCAACAAATTGGACTCCTAACATGATATTGGTATTACAGTGACTCAATAAAATCTTGAAGGGGGAAATATGTTTAGAAGGCTAATTGGTGTTGTTGTTGCTACTATTTTACTGACTTTTCAGATGGTTATCAGTAGTGCAACAGCTTTAGAACTAAATAAAACTATCCGCACGGTGCCATTAAATGACAAAGGTGATACTGTTGTATTATCTCTGAAACAAGTCAAAGAAGGTAAACGACTATTCAATTACGCTTGCGCTCAATGCCATGCAGGTGGTGTGACGAAGACTAACCAAAATGTGGGACTTGAACCAGAAGCTTTAGCAGGGGCTCTACCCAACCGCAATAATATTGAAGGATTGGTGGACTATATGAAAAATCCCACCACCTATGATGGTGAAACAGAGATTTCTGAAATCCACCCCAGTATTAAGAGTGCAAATATTTTCCGAGTCATGCGAAATCTTGAAGAGGAAGACTTGAAAGCAATTGCTGGACATATTCTCCTTGAGCCCAAAGTTGTTGGAGCTAAATGGGGTGGCGGTAAAATTTATTACTAAACTATCCTGATACAGCCATACAAATTGTCAGGGAACAGATGATACATTCCCTGACATTTCAACAACTAATTTCTAAGCTGTACAGGCATAGCCAAATAAGTCATTTTTAACCCACCTAAAGGAGTAAAAATTACTGGAGTTAAACTTTGATTTAAGTGCATTTGAATTTCTGAAGATGGTAATTCTTTCAAACCTTCCATTAGATATTTGACATTAAAAGCAATGTCTATATCTTCTCCAGATATTTGTGCTGGCATTGATTCTGTACCACTACCCACATCTTGGGCTTCACAAGATAAAGTAACTTCTTGATTGGCATTATCAATGCTAACTTTGACAATATTGTTTTTCTGATCTGCTAATACAGCAATTCGTTCTAAGGTGCTGATAAATTGCTTTCTTTCTAATGTAACTTGACGTTCAAATTGACGAGGAATTAATTGCCGATAGGCTGGATATTGTCCTTCTAAAGTGCGGCTTGTTAACCGTTGATTTTGCCAAGCAAAGACTACTTGACCTTGATCTAAGTATACCGCTACAGTATCTTCCGAGGCGGAACTATGTCCTAACATCCGTTGTAATTCCCGTAATGCTCTTGCGGGTACTGTCACTTCTACCTGTTCACTCCCTTCTACAGGACGCTCATTGTTGGTTTCCAGCACGGCTAAACGGTGTCCATCGGTGGCTGCAAATTCTAAAGTGTCTTGTTTTAGGGTTAAATGTACTCCTGTGAGGACTTGTTTAGTTTCGTCTGAACTGGTAGCAAATAAAGAACCTTTTAAACCTTCAATTAAGGCAGCAGTGGTAAGAGTAATTGCTTCAGCGTTTTCAATCACTGGTAATTCGGGAAATTCTTCCGCGCCCATTGCTCGCACTTGGTAACGTCCGGTCTTGGGTTTTAGTGTAACAATTATACCTTCTCCACCTGCGTCTCCTGATTGGTCATCGAGGGTGATTTCCCCTTCTGGTAACCGAGAAGTGATATCTACAAGTAGTTTGGCGGGGAGAGCGATCGCTCCACTTTCTAATACTTCGGCTGTAAAACTGGTACGGATACCTAAACTCAAGTCAAAGGCTGTTAAACTCACTTGATTAGTTTTGGCATCTGCTTGTAATAAAATATTAGCCAGGACTGGGTGAGTTGGCCTAGATGGGACTGCACGACTAACGAGAGAAAGATTACTACTGAGATCACTTTGAGAACAGATTAATTTCATCTTAAAGGTAATTGAATGGGGGGAATTGGGAATAGGTAATTGGTAATGGGTAATGGGTAATTGGTAATTGGTAATAACTGATTTACCCATTACGTTGTTATCTTAACTGCTTAAAGCCTTGATAAACCGTTGTAAACTCTTAAACACACTGGATTTTTTAGCTGGTGTAGAGTCTGTGGTGTTTTCCCCTTTCCCTAGGAGAATTGCGTCTAATTCATCACCAGAGGGTTTTTTAGGGAGTTCGGTAATTTTTTGATATTCACCTTCTGTTTCTAACCATATTTCCCACAGTCCAGGGTAGCAACGGAAAAGGGCAGATTGATCATCGACAGGACGGATATAGTAACAAGATTCGATGGTACTAATGAAGCGACGACGGGTTTCCCTGGCTGTGTAACCGATACCAACGATACTAGAATCTTCTAGTCGGGGTGTCAACATGATGACGGGACGTTCTCCAATTAGTTCACACAATTTTTCTAATTGTGGTACTTCTACGGATGTGGGGGCGATAAACAGGAAAATTTCATCTTCTGGCTGAATTTTCGCGGCTAAGGATGCGGCTCTACCTGTACCAATATCAGAAATTTGGAATCCTGCATCTTTCCAGTCACGACGGGCTAAAGCAGCCGCTCCGGCATCAGCAAAGAAGACTTTGAGACGGGATTCATATTCAGTAAACTGAGGGAGAAACTGTTCTGCAACTGTCATGAATTTGAGTTCTGGAAATAATAACTCAACTTGAATCCGAGTTACACCATCAGCTAAAGCTGATTTTACCGCTTCAGTTGATTGAGCGATCGCATCTTCTAGGGTTTTGGGTAGTTCGGCCATGGTTTACAAAGTCGCTGGATTAGTATTTAATTCTCTCACTATTAAGTCTCCGGTTATAAAATCGCGGATTGGGAGAGATAGTTTCAGATTTAACAATAAGTGCTATAATGGGAGATTACGGCTTATGCTCCTAGTCTTGGTGCTTACTGCCCATTTACCATTTTAAACCATTCGTCCGCCTAAGACTGCAGCCATAATTGGCGACAGGCCGATGTTATTTCTGGAGTTCTATGTCTTTTTCTAATCTCGGCTTGTCCCCTGAAATTATCCGTGCTGTTACGGAGCTAGGATATAATCAACCTACACCAATCCAGAAACAGGCTATTCCTGTGGTATTGGCTGGAGGTGATATTATGGCTGGAGCGCAAACTGGTACTGGTAAAACCGCCAGCTTCACTCTACCATTGTTACATCGTTTGTCTGCAAATAAGAGTATTTCCAGCAATTCTCAGGGATTTTCCCCAATTCGGGCTTTAATTCTCACTCCTACTCGTGAACTCGCTGCCCAGGTACAAGAAAGTGTCTGTGATTATGGTAAATACTTAGATCTGAATTCAATGGTGATGTTTGGGGGGGTGAGTATTGGTCCCCAAAAACAGAAATTGAGAACCCGTATAGATATTTTAGTTTCCACTCCGGGACGATTGTTAGATCATGTTCAACAAGGGACAGTTAATTTATCCCGTGTAGAAGTGTTGGTACTGGATGAAGCAGATCGAATGCTGGATATGGGTTTTATTAATGATATTCGCCGTATTCTGGCACTTTTACCCAAACAACGCCAGAATTTGCTATTTTTTGCGACTTTCTCGGATAAAGTTAAAATCCTGGCCGCTGGGTTACTAAATAATCCGACAATGATTGAAGTGGCACGTCGGAATGTAACTGCGGCTACGGTATCACAGAAAGTTTATCATGTGGACCGCGATCGCAAACGGCAATTACTTTCTCATCTGATTCGGGAAAATAAATGGTATCAAGTATTGGTGTTTAGCCGCACTAAATATGGTGCTGACCGCTTAGTTAAGCAGTTAGGTGAAGACCGTATTCAAGCTTTAGCTATTCACGGGAATAAGAGTCAAGGAGCACGAACTCACGCTTTAACTAAGTTTAAAGATGGGACTTTGCAGGTATTAGTAGCAACGGATATTGCTGCGCGTGGTCTTGATATTAGTGAATTACCTCACGTTATTAATTACGATTTACCGAATGTTCCAGAGGATTATGTACATCGTATTGGTCGAACTGGACGCGCTGGTGCGGAAGGTCAAGCGATTTCCCTTGTATGTGTTGATGAACATCATTTATTAGCGGATATTGAGCAACTAATTGAGCAGCGTTTACCTAAGGAAGTGGTGGCTGGTTTTGGAGTCAACCCGGAAATTAAGGCCGAACCAATTCCCAATGGACGCAAAGCTCCTGCTGGTGGTGGTGGAAATCAGCGAACTCGTCGTTCTGCTCCTAAATCTGCTTCTCAAAAGTCGCCTAAACAGCCTTCTTCACGCACAGCAGCGGGGGATAAAAAGTCTAGTCCTGGCTCACCGACACCACGTCGTTCTGGTAAACGTAGGTAATAGACCAGTCCCCACAAGGGAAAGTGTTTAGTCTCTAGAGACTAAACTTACTAATAAATTTGGCATTGCTGATAGCTTGCGTAGCGAAGCGATACTGAAGTATGAAATTGAAAAATCAAAAATCTCAAATTCTTACTCTCTGAGACTCTGCGCCTCTGCGTGATGTAAAATTATATCCTGAATCAGCAACGCCATAAAATTTAATTTATGAAAATACTCATCCTCAATGCCGGTTCTAGCAGCCAAAAGAGTTGTTTATATGATATAACATCCCCAATTCCTAATTTAGCCCCCCAACCCCTCTGGGAAGGGAAAATAAATTGGACTCAAGACCAAAACCCAGCGGAAATTACAGTCAAAACCGCTACAGGTGCAAAACTGCAAGAAACCCTTGCGGGAGATTCTCGACAGGTGCAATTTGCTTACCTGCTATCTACTCTCATCAATGGTACAACTAAGGTAATTGATGATTTATCAGCCATAGAAGTGGTGGGACATCGGGTAGTACATGGTGGTCAAGATTACCGAGAGGCTGTGATAATTACGGAAGATGTTAAACAGGCGATCGCTCGTTTATGCAATCTCGCGCCAGCACACAATCCAGCAGCTTTAGTAGGTATCGAAGTCATTGAAAAAAGTTTGGGGAATGTGAGTCAAGTTGCAGTTTTTGATACAGGATTTCATAGCACCTTACCGGAGTCCGCAGCTATCTATCCCATCCCCTATCATTTAGCAGAGCAAGGTATTCGTCGTTACGGCTTTCATGGTATCAGTCATCAGTATTGTGCGAATCGAGCAGCGGAAATTCTGGGTCGAGATTTATCATCTCTGCGGATAATTACTTGTCATTTAGGTAATGGTTGTTCCCTAGCTGCTATCAAAAATGGTCGCAGTATTGACACAACTATGGGATTTACTCCTCTGGATGGTTTAATGATGGGTAGCCGCTGTGGATCAGTTGATCCAGGGATTTTAATTTATCTATTGCAGCAGTATAATTACTCTAGTCAAGAATTAGACAATGTGTTAAATAAGGCTTCTGGATTAAAGGGTATTTCTGGAGTATCCAGTGATTTAAGGGAGGTGATAGCTGCTAAAGAACAAGGTAATCAACGCGCTCAATTAGCATGGGATATATACGTACATCGTTTGCGGGCTGGTATCGGGGCGATGCTGGCGAGTTTAGCCGGTTTAGATGTATTAGTCTTTACTGCTGGAGTAGGGGAAAAATCCGCAGGAATCCGTCAAGCAGCTTGTACAGCTTTTGAATTTTTGGGGCTAAAAATTGATTTAGAGAAAAATCAACAACAACCTGTTGATATTGATATTGCCACATCTGATTCAACAGTGCGCGTTTTAGTTGTAGCAACTCAGGAAGATTGGGCAATAGCACAACAATGTTACCAATTGATGCGATAATCAAGAGGGAGGGGAGGTTATCCTCATTTTTAATTTTTAATGCTGAATTTTTAATTACTCGAAGTATGCTTTTATCTCGTGAAGCTTTTATTACACCCTTGGTCGCTTGCTTGTGTATTACTGGCATTAGCTTAATGCAAATACCAAAACTGCAAAAACTATTAATTAATAAACAAGCGATTTCCGTAGAAACTCTGGAAAAAGACCTCAAAAAATCAAGTCTCCACTTGCAATTATTCCAGAATGTACCCAGCTTTGGTTATAAAAACCTGATTGCAGATTGGGTGTATATTGATTTTTTGCAATTTTTTGGTGATACGGAAGCCAGAGATAAAACAGGTTACAGTATCAGTCCAGAATATTTTAAAGTTATTTTAGACCGCGACCCACGATTTCTAGAAGCCTATTTATCACTTTCAATAAGTAGTTCTTTATACGGTGGTATGCCAGATCAAACCATAGCTTTAATGGAAAAAGGATTAAAATCTATATCCCCTCAAGTACCAAAAAGATCCTATTATGTTTGGCGCTATAAAGGCACAGATGAGTTATTGTTTTTAGGTAATGCTCAAGCAGCCCGAACATCTTTTCTCAAAGCCGCAGAATGGGCAAGTGCTTACACTGATGAAGAAAGTAAACAAGTAGCATCTATTTCTGACAGGACTGCTCAATTTCTCAGTAAAAATCCTGATAGCAAGGCGGCACGAGTCGCTACATGGACAATGGTTTTAAATAATAACATAAATGAAAAAACTCGCAAACGGGCAATTCGGGAAATTGAAGCTCTGGGAGCAAAGGTCATTGTTAATCCCGACGGTACAACTAATATTAGACCAGGAGCAGATTAATTGGTGAGTTATTCATTCGGTGACTTCTCCTGAGAACGTTACAATAGAACTCCTACTATCTTCACGTTTTAGACCCCACAGGAGGTGGGAGATTATTTTGAGCATGACAGGAGGATGATTTTGAGATATCTTAAGATAAGTTAACATAATTATCATAATGTCCTCTTCCTTAGAGAAGCAAGGTATAAGCAGCAAACAAGTACAGGAGAATCAACATCGGTGAATAATAAAAGATGGAGAAATACGGGGCTGTATGTGCTCCTTTTTATAGTTGTTATTGCGCTAGGAACAGCTTTTTTTGACAAACAACCTCAAAGCAGAGAAACATGGCGTTACAGCCAGTTTATCCAAGAAGTTGAAAAAGGTGGAGTTGAGAGAGTTAGTTTGAGTTCCGACCGGTCTACAGCCCTGGTAACACCCAAATTTGACCCTAATAAAAAGATTGTCACCTTAGTTAATGACCCGGATTTAATTAATACTCTCACAGCTAAGGGTGTTGATATCGCTGTATTACCTCAAGCAGACGAAGGATTTTGGTTTAAGGCTCTCAGCAGCTTATTCTTTCCTGTGTTGCTGCTAGTTGGCTTATTTTTCCTGCTCCGTCGCGCTCAAGGCGGTCCTGGGAATCAAGCTATGAACTTTGGTAAATCTAAAGCTAGGGTGCAAATGGAACCCCAAACTCAAGTTACATTTGGGGATGTTGCGGGTATTGACCAAGCTAAATTAGAATTAAATGAAGTTGTAGACTTTTTAAAGAATGCTGATCGCTTTACTGCCATTGGTGCGAAAATTCCTAAAGGTGTACTTTTAGTTGGACCTCCTGGTACTGGTAAAACCCTGCTTGCGCGGGCTGTAGCTGGAGAAGCTGGTGTTCCTTTTTTCTCAATTTCCGGTTCGGAATTTGTGGAAATGTTTGTGGGTGTGGGTGCTTCCCGTGTCCGTGATTTATTTGAACAAGCGAAAACTAATGCTCCTTGTATCGTCTTTATTGATGAAATTGACGCGGTAGGCCGTCAACGGGGCGCTGGTTTAGGTGGTGGTAATGACGAACGGGAACAAACCCTTAACCAGTTGTTGACGGAAATGGACGGTTTTGAAGGTAACACTGGTATTATTATTATCGCTGCTACCAACCGTCCTGACGTATTAGACGCGGCTTTATTACGTCCTGGTCGTTTTGACCGTCAAGTTGTGGTTGACCGTCCTGACTACGCGGGAAGAAGCGAAATATTGAGAGTTCACGCCCGTGGTAAAACTTTATCTAAAGATGTAGACTTGGATAAAATCGCCCGTCGGACTCCTGGTTTTACTGGTGCTGATTTATCTAATTTACTCAACGAAGCTGCAATTTTAGCTGCCCGTCGGAATTTAACCGAAATTTCGATGGATGAAATTAATGATGCAATTGATCGTGTATTAGCGGGTCCTGAAAAGAAAGACCGGGTAATGAGCGAAAAGCGCAAAACTTTGGTAGCATACCATGAAGCAGGTCACGCTTTGGTTGGGGCTTTAATGCCTGACTATGACCCTGTCCAAAAGATTAGCATTATTCCCCGTGGTCGGGCTGGTGGTTTGACTTGGTTTACTCCTAGTGAAGACCGTATGGATACTGGTTTATATAGCCGTGCGTATCTGGAAAATCAAATGGCTGTGGCTTTGGGTGGTCGTCTCGCTGAAGAAATTATCTTTGGTGAAGAGGAAGTTACTACTGGTGCTTCTAACGATTTACAGCAAGTCGCACGCGTAGCTAAACAAATGATAACTCGGTTTGGCATGAGCGATCGCTTGGGTCCTGTTGCCCTGGGTCGTCAACAAGGAAATATGTTCCTGGGTCGAGATATTATGTCAGAACGCGATTTCTCAGAAGAAACCGCTGCTGCTATTGACGAAGAAGTTCGGAAGTTAGTAGATACTGCTTATATTCGCGCTAAAGAAGTTTTAGTTAATAACCGCAAGGTATTAGATGAAATTGCTCAAATGCTGATTGAAAAAGAAACCGTTGACGCTGAGGAATTACAAGAAATTCTTGGTAATAATGATGTGAAAATGGCAGCTTTTGCGTAGTTTTTCTTAAACTTTTAATTAGGGTAATTCTGGTTTTTCTGGAATTACCCTTTTTTAGTTTTTTAAATATGCTAAAATACAGAAAAATGGTAAGTGTAACTATGATATCATCACAGTTAGCAATTGTAAAAAATGGCAAAATAGAATTAATTGATTCTTTATCTATTCCCGAAGGAACAAAAGTATTAATTACTCCTATTATTGTGGATAACGATATCGAAAATCAAGACGATTGGGAGTATTTTTCTTTGAAAAATCTGAATCAATGTTATGGAGATAATGAACCAGAATATACCATAGAATCAATACAAGAATATAATAATTATGAAAGAAGGTAATATTATATTAACCCCTATTCCCCAAGTAAATGGAGAAATAAAAAACCGTCCTGCGCTGATTTTAAAAGAAATGCCAAAATATCAAGACTTTTTAGTTTGTGGTATTAGTACCCAATTAAAACAATATATTGCTAATTTTGATGAAATAATTTCACTTGTTCAAAAACATCTTGAACAATGCTGTTATACAATCAATATTTAATTACTTTTGATAATAAGTATATTCCCAATTTATTATAAAATTAAGTAATTTGGGATTGGTATTTCTTGTAACACTTTATAATAAATCCATATTTAAATTCAGTAATAATACTGTACTCAGTATACAAATCTGGGAGTATAATGAATATATATAAACTTAGGGTGCATACATGGTATTAGATATCGCAGGTCATACGTTAGATTCTGCTACAAGCCTTAATCTAAGTCCAACAAATCAGTTATTCACAGATTATGTAGACCCACTATATAAAAAAGACTATTGGAAATTCCAACTCAGTAGTTCAAGTAACTTTAATCTTACCCTAAATGGGCTAAGTCAAGATGTTAATGTTGAGTTACTTGATGCTAACGGCATTGTTATTAAAGGATCGTACAATACTGGTATTCTAGCGGAGACAATTAATCAAAATCTGAATCCAGGCAATTATTATCTGGCAGTAAATCTTAACAGTAATACTACTGATAGTTCGTACAATTTGAATTTATCAGCATACGTTTCACCTGTTACCGCAATTGAATCAGCAGGTAATACCAAATTAGTCAAAGACGAATCCAACAAATACTTTACCCAAGTCGGAACCAATGCCCCAACTGCCATCAAAAATGGTGGACAACAAATCTCCCAAAACATCTACGGTTCAGACTGGCAAACTATAGCCGCAGAAACAGTCACTGGAAATAACCAAGTCCTCTGGAAAAATGTTTCCGGAAACTACCTGCATATCTGGCATTTAGATAATAACTGGAATTGGGTTTCTTCTGAGGGAGCATGGGCATTAAATTCGTCAGAAGCTTGGGGTAAAGAATCTGTTTTTGGTATAGATGCTAATAGTGATGGTGTTATAGGTACGCCTTACATTTCAATTGAATCAGTAGGTAACACCAAATTAATCAAAGATGTAGCCAATAAATACTTTACTCAAATAGGAACAAATACCCCAACAGCTATCAAAAATGGTGGACAACAAATCTA
>Ga0208596_1000339_pt1 | contig 15310 bp, 13 predicted proteins | sample LakMenEpi12Jul11_FD_150686 | JGI IMG/M metagenome (GOLD analysis project Ga0208596, IMG submission 150686) | Freshwater microbial communities from Lake Mendota, WI - 12JUL2011 deep hole epilimnion (SPAdes) | ecosystem: Environmental > Aquatic > Freshwater > Lake > Epilimnion/Euphotic zone ...
GACATAGTTGAAGAAGTCTTCAATGCCTCCGAAAGACAGATCCACGAGGTGATGGTTCCTCGTACCGAAGTAGATTTTATCGATGCCTCACTTACGGTTGGCAAGGCAATCAATTTGGCAGTCGATAAAGCACATTCGAGATATCCCGTTGTCAGGGGTTCCACCGATGAAGTAATCGGATTCATCCACGTGCGAGATTTACTTGACACTTCACTTGTTAGCGCCGGTGGAAAGATTCAAGAACTTGTTCGAGCCGTCATGTTTTTACCGGGCACCAAAGGTGTACTTCCTGCTCTTACGGAGATGCGCAATCAGCGCCAACATCTCGCCATTGTCCTAGACGAGTATGGCGGCACTGATGGAATCGTCACCCTAGAAGATTTAGTTGAGTGCCTTATTGGCGATATTCGCGATGAATATGATGACGATGAAGAGGAAGTCACGCTCGAAGAGCGAACAGGTGATTTTGAGGTTGATGGGTTAGTCTCGATTGAAGATCTGTTAGATGATTCAGGAATTGAGATCCCTGAGGGACCGTATGAGACCACTAGTGGCTTCGTCATGCACTTCTTGGGACGTATTCCAGTGGTCGGTGATGTCGTCAATATCAATGGAATTCGGATCTCTGTGCTGACCATGGAAGGTAAGCGTGCAGGGCGTCTCTTGATCTCAAGAAACTCCTGATTCATGCGAGAATTACATACATGAGCGCGAAGAGAGTTCTATCAGGCATACAACCGACGAGTGACTCTTTTCATCTGGGTAATTATCTGGGCGCTGTTAAGCAGTGGGTAGAGCTGCAAGATTCGCACGACACGTTTTACTGCATTGTTGATCTCCATGCACTCACCATCGAGACCGATCCCGCACTTCTGCGCCAGCGCACTCTCGCATCAGCTGCACAACTCTTGGCTCTTGGTATCTCACCAGATAAGTCAACGCTCTTTATTCAATCTCAGGTCCCACAACATAACCAGCTAGGTTGGATTATGGAGTGCTTGGCAGGTTTTGGTGAAGCAAGTCGTATGACGCAATTTAAAGATAAGTCCGCCAAGGTAGGTTCTGATTCTGCGCGAGTGGGATTGTTTACATACCCAATGTTGCAGGCCGCCGACATTCTTCTCTACCAGGCCAACCTTGTTCCAGTGGGCGAAGATCAGCGCCAACATATCGAACTCACTCGCGATCTTGCTGGTCGCTTTAATGCTCGTTATGGCGATACCTTCACTCTTCCTGAAGCATATATTTTAAAAGCTGGTGCGAAGATCAATGATATTCAAGAGCCGACATCTAAGATGAGTAAATCATCGGGCTCTGTAGCAGGTGTTATTGAAATCATGGACTCGCCGGATGCGAATCTCAAGAAGATTAAATCTGCTGTGACTGATGCTGGTCGCGAAGTGAAGTTCGATCAGAATGAAAAACCTGGAATTAGCAATCTGCTGACTATCCATAGCGCGCTCAGCGGTAGCACAATTGCTGAACTCGAAAATGAGTTTGCCGGTAAGGGTTATGGAGATTTTAAGTCAGCGGTAGCCGAAGTGGTTGTGGAATATCTCAGGCCAATTCGTGAACGTGCACAGGAGTTGTTACTCGATGAAAAACACCTCCTCAGTATTTTGCATCAAGGAAGTGAGAAAGCGCGTACAGTCGCGAGTGCGACCTTGGATGCAACCTATAAAGGATTGGGAGTAGTTCAGTAATGAAGAAGTTACTTATTTCGATGCTACTCATTGCTTCTCTCGTTGCGCCTATGCCAATTGCGCAGGCGCAATCTCATCGCATCTGCTTGGCATATGACGCCGGCGGCCCAGGAGATGATTCCTTCAATGATGCGGCACAGGCCGGACTCAAGGCCGCTTCTACAAAACTAAAATTCACTCTTGAAACCACTGTCACATCAGGTGAAGCAAAAGATCGCAAAGAGCGTCTCACCGCATTGGTCAACAAGAGCTGCACCATAGTTATTGCTGTAGGTACCGGGTATGCACCTACCCTAAAAGACCTCTCCCAAGAATTTCCTGAGACTCAATTTGCAATCCTTAACGATGCAACAGTTGATGCACTTAACGTCACATCTATTGTTTTCGCCGATGTACAGGGGGCTTACTTAGCCGGATATGCCGCCGCGCTCTCGAGTAAAAGTGGAAGAATTGCGATGGTTGGCTACTCATCCCAGAAAGCAATTTTTGACAAGGGATTTCTCCCTGGTGCAAAAGCGGCTAAGAAATCAATTACTGTCACCCACCGGTCGATCTCAACATCTGCAAGTTCTGTTACCTCGAACCTACTTAGGTCAGGCCATGATGTGATTTATCTGGCAACAACGGGATCAGCAACAGATGTTTTCTCTGTTATCGCAACATCTAACCGCGGTGGAAAAAATCGATTTGCAGCAGGACTTATTACTCAAGAACCTGATCAATTCTTGACAGTCGATGCCGCCTCACAGAAATTCTTACTTGCTACAGTGATCAAGCGAGTGGATCTGGCACTGATTGATCTATTAACTGAGACTTTGGCAGGCAGAACTCTCTACGACGCGGTTGATCCCGCGCTGGGTGTTTACGGTCACCGTTACGGGATTTCAGATAAGAGCATTGAGATCACGTTGCGCTCACCAGCTTTAATTGCCGCGCGATCAAAGATAAATGCGGCAAGTGTTGCCGCATCGAAGTTAAGCTCCTAGTAAATCTCGCAAAGGTTGACGAAGCGAAGATAGCTCGGCTTCAGCTTTTTCTCTGTTAGCGCTAATCACTTCGATATAGCATTTAAGTTTTGCTTCAGTTCCGGATGGGCGAATAATTATTCGGATACCGCCAGATAGCCAGATACGTATTCCATCAGTTGGTGGCAGGCCATCAGTAGGTGCTGCAAGATCATCAATACTTTCTACTGTGCGGTCAGCAATCTCGCGTGGTGGCGTGGTGCGCAAGCGTGTGAGAAGCGAGGCAATTGCACCCATATCTGCAACGCGAATTGAAATCTGTTCAGTTCCGTGAAAACCATGACGAGCCCAGACTTCATCGAGTAAGTCATTGAGGTCTTTGCCCTGTTCGGCCAAAGTGGTAGCAATCTGAGCCAGGAGAAGCGCTGCTGAGATGCCATCTTTATCGTTGACCGTCTCTGAGTCGACTGCGTAACCGATTGCCTCTTCGTAGCCAAAGGTGAGATTTTCAATTTTGGCAAGCCACTTAAATCCGGTGAGCACCTCTTTGAAATCAATTCCGTAGTGAGCGCTAATTTTTCGGAGAATAGATGATGAAACAATCGAATTTCCAAATGTTCCTGTTGGAGCGGTTCGGGCAATCCATTCACCGAAGATGACTCCGAGCTCATCTCCTCTCAGCATTCGCCATTGTCCATTGCGATCTTTTATCGCTGCTGCGCATCGATCTGCATCAGGATCATTGGCGATTACTAAATCTGCATTGTGGGACTGAGCAGTTGAAATCGCGAGGTCGATCGCACCGGGTTCTTCAGGATTAGGAAAGGCAACTGTAGGAAAGTCTGGATCAGGCTCTGATTGTTCTTTCACGAGAATGAGCGGTGGAAAACCCGCTTTCTCGAAAACTTGTGCCAGTGTCTGGGTGCCGACTCCATGCATTGCTGTATAGACAATTTTCAGAGAACCCGGCTTTGGCCCAAGGGTTGCAGTGCGCGCGATGTACTCATCGATGATCTCTTCTGCGACAACGCTCCACTTGCTTCCGCGGGCTTGAGTTGAAAGCTGTGTTATCGACTCGATCTCATCAGCGATAAATCCATCCGTAGGGCTAATTATTTGAGAGCAGGCGTAAGAAATTCCATCAGCTACGGGCCCAACATAAACTTTGTATCCATTATCTGCTGGCGGGTTGTGGCTAGCAGTAACCATGATTCCAATATCAGCTTTTAGTGCCTTTGTTGCATAAGCAAGTACTGGTGTAGGCAGTGCCCTCGGCATGAGAAATACTTCACAACCCGCACCGCTAAAGATTTCAGCGCTCTCAATCGCATATTCATACGAACCATGGCGCGCATCTCGTCCGATAACTACGCGATTGAATCCTCGCTTTTTCATGTACTGGGCAACCCCTGCTGCAGTTCGTCCGACAACTGCGCGATTCATGCATGATGGACCTGGTCCATTAGGCCCACGCAAACCAGCGGTTCCAAACTGCAAAAAGCCATTGAAGTACGCCCGCAGTTGTTTCTCATCACCTGCATCAAGCAGTGCCTGCAGCGCAGATGCGGTTACTGGATCTGGATCATCTGCAATCCAAAGAGCTACTTCTTCTTTCAGTCCTAGATCCATCAGTTTCTCAATTACTCTGAATCAAATAATCTGCGGAATAGTTTTTTTGATCAATTCACCCATGGCGCTTGCTGCTGCCTTGCCCGCTGCGATTACTTCTTCATGGCTGAGTTTTTCACCGGTGACACCAGCTGCTGCATTAGTCACCAGGGATATTCCTAATACTTCAGCACCGAGTGCGTGTGCGGCGATCGCTTCAGGAACAGTGGACATTCCAACGAGGTCGGCTCCGATTGTCCGCATCATATGAATTTCTGCTGGAGTTTCATAGGTAGGGCCACGCCAGTGAACGTAGACACCTTCTTGTAGCGATGAATCAGCGGACTTCATAATTGAACGAATACGCTTGCTGTAAAGGTCGGTGAGATCAATAAATGTTGCTCCGACAAGTGGTGACTGCGCAGTAAGGGAGATGTGGTCTCGGATAAGCACGGGTTGCCCCACTTGGTACGCGGCATTAATTCCGCCGCATGCATTGGTCAAGATAACGACCTTGCATCCAGCCTTAACCGCTGTTCTCACTCCGTGAACTACGGGTTCCATACCTTTTCCCTCGTACAAATGTGTACGTCCCAAGAAGACAAGTGCATGAATTACCCGGTTGCCATCATTTATGGCGTATGAGCGAATTTTTCCTGAATGGCCTTCAACTGCAGGTGGAAGAAATCCTGTGATCTCTTCAGCGCTACATTCATATGCTGGTGTGCCAAGTGCATCAACAGCGCCTACCCATCCTGATCCCATCACTAGCGCGATATCGTGAGATGCCACCCCAGTTCGTGATGCAATCTCTACAGCCGCACGAGTGGCGGCTTCGAGTGGATCTGTATAGAGCAATTCAGATGATGTCATACCCGAATAATGTCATAGATCGATGATGTCGCACAGAGTTGCAGCACTTGCCACCGTCTCACCAATAACCACTGTGAGATTCTTAACTACTCCGCTCTTATGAGCATTCAGTGGCTGCTCCATCTTCATCGCCTCAATCACGATAATCAAATCTCCTGCTTCAACAGAGGAACCTTCTTCTACAGCAACCTTTACAACGGTGCCCTGCATCGGACTTGTCAGCGCTGTTCCAGCGGCAGCACCGATAGATGATTGCTTGGCCCGGCGGCGCTTGATAATTGGTGCGGGGGTATGTACTTGAATACCAAATCGTTTTCCATTGACTTCAGCAACAAGTGATTGTGCTGCAGGTTGTGACTCGTGCGCTTGAACTTGATATGTAAATGCTGGAATCTGATTATTGAATTCATTTTCAATGTAGCTGGTGTAAATCTTAAAGTCTTGGGTAAATGCAGGATCTTCAACAATCGCGCGGTGGAACGGTAGAGCGGTAGGCAGTCCTTCGATTGTAAACTCTGAAAGCGCCCGTCGTGCTCGCTCAATTGCTTGCGCTCTAGTCGCACCCGTGACAATAAGTTTTGCTAGCAACGAATCGAAGTTTCCACCAATTTCATCTCCACCTTGAAAACCTGCATCGACACGCACGCCTGGTCCAGACGGTGCTGACCATGAGGTGATTCGACCGGGTGCTGGCAAAAATGAGCGCCCCGGATCTTCGCCGTTGATTCGAAACTCGATGCTATGTCCACGAATGATGGGATCTGCAAATCCGAGCGGCTCACCTGCTGCAATTCTAAATTGCTCACGGACAAGATCGATTCCAGTAACTTCTTCAGAGACTGGATGTTCAACTTGTAGGCGCGTGTTTACCTCAAGAAATGAAATCGTGCCATCTTGTCCAATCAGAAATTCGCATGTGCCAGCTCCAACGTAACCAGCTTCCTTCATAATCGCCTTACTTGATCGGTAGAGCTCATCTACCTGTGCCTGCGAAAGGAAAGGCGCTGGCGCTTCTTCCACGAGTTTTTGATGGCGGCGTTGCAGTGAGCAATCGCGCGTACTAATAACAACGGCGTTGGAATGTTGATCAACCAGGACTTGGGTCTCAACATGGCGAGGTTTATCCAGGTATCGCTCCACGAAACACTCACCGCGGCCAAAACCTGCAATAGCTTCACGTACAGCGGATGCGAATAGTTCTGGAATCTCTTCAATAGTGTGTGCGACCTTGAGCCCGCGCCCGCCACCACCGAATGCCGCCTTGATTGCAACTGGAAGTCCATACTCTTTGGCAAAGGCAATAACATCTTGATGGTGAGAAACTGGATCTGTTGTTCCTGCAACTAATGGCGCACCGACCTTGGCAGCAATTCGCCTGGCCGAAACTTTGTCGCCTAAGGCGCTAATGGCAGCAGGAGGAGGTCCGATCCAGATAAGCCCTGCATCAATTACTGCCTGAGCAAAGTGAGCATTCTCTGAAAGAAAACCATAACCAGGATGAACAGCATCGGCTCCAGATTTCTTTGCAAGAGTGATGATTTTTTCTATATTGAGATACGTATCTTTTGCACTAACTCCATTGAGTGAAAAGGCGAAATCTGCTGCTTTCGCGTGGAGAGCGCTTCGATCCTCTTCAGAGTAGATAGCAACACTTTCTATGCCATGATCTTTACATGCCTGAATGACGCGAACTGCAATCTCACCTCGATTGGCAATCAACACACGTTTCATGACATCTCCTTTACCTGAGGCCACGTATACCCCAGTTGTTTCATCGCACTTCTTAGAAATGGCATTGAGATACCAACGACATTTGTGTAATCGCCTTCAATGCTAGGGATAAAAGGAGAGCCGAAACCATCAAGAGTAAAGCCACCAGCAACATGAAGCGGCTCTTCCGAATCAATATAGTCCTGGATCTCTTCATCAGTCATCATCGAAAATGTCACCTTGGTAGTCACACGATCTGCAATCTCAATACCTTTCTCTGTATCAATAATGCAGTGACCTGTGTGCAACAGGCCGCTTCGACCGCTGATTGCCTTGGCCCGTTCAAGAGCGACTGCGGGAGTCCCTGGTTTTCCAAAAGAGATTCCATCAACATCAAATGTTGAATCGCAGCCGATGATAATCGCTGGATAATCAATCATCTCCCTTACTGTGTGGGCTTTGGATATCGCTAAAGCAATCACCATATCTTCAGGACTCATCGCGTTGAAGAAATCGGTCTCCTCATCGACGTTGCTGACGATGATTGTGGGAGAGAGGCCAGCATCAACGAGTAAGCGCTTGCGTGAAGTCGATTGCGAAGCAAGAACTACTCTTGGCATCTAATCAAATTTCCTTGCACCGAATGTAATTTGATGAGGAAGCGGCTGACGTAGCTGCGGTAGCCCAAAGACACTTCGTTTCACAACAGGCTTGAGAACTGCTGGCTTTTGCGCAGCAAGAGCTAACTTCAAAGCTTCTAGCTCTTCAGGTGTGGGATTTCCAGACGTAATCGAAAATTTCATTACAGTGGAATGTTTCCATGTTTGCGGGCAGGAAGAATGTCACGCTTAGTTTTCAGGGTACGGAAAGCCTTAGTGATATATGCGCGTGAATCTTCTGGCTCGATCACGGAATCAATCGTGCCTCGCTCGGCAGCTGCATACGGATTTGAAAGAGTTTCGGTGTACTCAGTGATCAATTCTTTTCTAAGGCTTTCTGGATCATCAGATTTAGCAAGTTCACCACGATAGAGAACGTTGACGGCGCCCTGAGCACCCATCACAGCAATTTCAGCGGTAGGCCACGCAAAATTGATATCACTCCCTAAATACTTGGATCCCATCACGATAAAGGCGCCACCATAGGCTTTGCGAGTAATCAATGTAACAAGCGGGACGGAAGCTTCTGCGTAGGCGTAGAGCAATTTCGCACCACGTCGAATGATGCCGTTCCATTCCTGTTCTGTTCCTGGGAGAAAACCTGGCACATCCACCAAGGTAAGTATTGGAATATTGAAAGCATCGCAGAAACGAAGGAATCGTGCTGCCTTCTCGCTAGAGTTAATATCTAACGTTCCAGCTAAAGCGGAAGGCTGGTTTGCAATTATTCCGATCGATTGACCTTCGATTCGCGCAAAGCCCACGACAATATTTGGAGCATAGAGAGAGTGGACCTCTAGGAATTCTCCTTCGTCTACCAACGTTTCGATCAGTGATTTCATGTCGTACGGTTGGTTAGGTGAGTCAGGAATAAGTGCGTTAAGCGCGAGATCACCTGCGCTTTTTGCCAATGTCTGGGTTGGTGGAAGTACCGGAGAACCATCCATGTTATTTGATGGCAAGTACGAGAGAAGCGCCTTTACATAATCAATGGCATCGGCTTCAGATTCAGCCATGTAGTGAGCGTTACCAGATTTCGTATTGTGGGTAAGAGCGCCACCAAGTTCTTCCATACCAACATCTTCACCAGTAACAGTCTTGATAACTTCCGGACCAGTAATAAACATATTTGAAGTCTCTTTCACCATGATGGTGAAGTCGGTGAGCGCGGGGGAGTATGCCGATCCGCCGGCACATGGCCCAAGAATGAGGGAAATTTGTGGAATAACACCCGAAGATCGAGTGTTGAGTCGGAAAATTTTTCCGTATCCATTGAGTGAAGCGACACCTTCTTGAATTCTTGCCCCACCCGAGTCATTGATACCAATAAGTGGGATACCGCTTTTAAGTGCAAACTCGGCAATCTTTACAATCTTGTCAGCGTGTACTTCACCAAGACTTCCACCAAAGACTGTGAAGTCTTGCGAATAGAGGGCGATCGGCCGGCCATCAACTGTTGCTGTACCAATGACAACTCCATCGCCATAAGGGCGTGATTTCTCCATCCCAAACTGGGTCGAGCGATGGCGCGCAAACTCATCGATCTCAGTAAATGAATCGGCATCTACAAGCATCTCAATACGCTCTCGCGCTGTGTGCTTGCCCTTGGCATGCTGCTTCTCAACTGCTCTAGCGGAGCCGGCATGGATCGCCTCATCAATTTTTTCGCGAAGATCGTCAATTTTTCCGGATGTAGTGTGCAGATCGGGGCTCATGTCTATACGGTACTAGCCATGGGTATAGATATGCCACGAGCGCCACTAGATCAGAGTCAGATCGCTGCCACTTTGTCGCACTACTGGCGAGTAAGCGTGGTTGATCTCACGACATCAACCCAAACGGATCTGGCAGAAAAAATTAACGCAGGAGAAGCGCACAGTGGTGATGTCATCGTTGCAAATTTTCAAAGTGCAGGCCGTGGAAGATTAGATCGATCTTTTTCTGCACCTGCATCTTCTGCACTTTTATTTTCACTTTATCTCACTCCCCAGAGATCACGTACAGAGTGGGGATTTCTCCCACTCTTAGCGGGTATCTCTGTTGCAGAGACTTTAAATACAGTGAATGCAGGAATCTCAATCAAATGGCCAAACGATTTGCTCATCAACGAGAAAAAAGTTGGTGGAATCATTTCAACAATTCATGGGGATGGCGTGATCATCGGTGTTGGTATTAATATTTCGATGTCAGCTCAGGAACTACCGGTGGATAATGCAACGTCACTCGGCTTAGCGGGTGTCCCACTCCTTGATCGGAATCTGTTGCTCTCAAAGATTCTCAACTCGCTGGAAACTGACTTTATGTGTTGGGATTTTGGAGAATCCTTCGTGGATCGATATTTCGACCTCTCCGCTACCATCATGCGAAGTGTTCGGATCGAGCTGCCCGGTGGGCGAGAGATCCTTGCTCAGGCAATCTCAATTGATGAACAGGGCCAACTCAATCTCGATGATGGCCAAATCGTTTCAGTAGGGGATGTAATTCATCTACGATAAGAAGGTGAAGAGTCGTTTTCCTATCGTAGGAATTATTGGCGCGGGGCAGCTTGCTCGTATGAGCGTGGCTCCTGCGATCGCACTCGGAGTCACCCTCAAACTCTTTGCACAGAGCAAGGATGACAGCGCCGCACAAATTTGTGATCACGTTGTCGGTGACTATAAAAACCTGCAAGAGGTTCTCGAATTTGCCCGTCACTGCGATGTCGTGACTTTTGAGCATGAGTTGATTCCGCTTTCGATAATCAAGGGGATTGAAGCGGCAGGCGTTCGTGTTTACCCACCTTCAAGTGCATTTATCTACTCTCAGGATAAAGGTGCGATGCGAAGTTTTCTGAAGGAACTTCCTTCACCACAATGGTCCATTATCGATAATGCAGAAAAAGTGAGCACCTTTCCAGTGATTGCAAAGGCTATCTCTGGCGGATACGACGGCAGAGGTGTCTGGAAGATTTCCGATAAAGAGATGCTCACTGAAGTAATTGCGACTAATCCACAATTGCTTATTGAAGAGCTCATTGAATTTGATTGCGAAATTGCTGTCATGGTCGCCCGCTCCCCACACGGACAAGTAAGTACATGGGCCGTCACACACACCGTTCAAGAAGATGGAATTTGTGTGAGAACTATCGCTCCCGCACAATCAATTAGCCAAAGTGTTGGCGAAAAAGCTGCTTCATTGGCAATTACTATCGCCCAACGAGTTGGGCTTGTTGGTGTAATGGCTGTTGAGTTCTTTGTTAGAGGTGAAGATGTCTTTATCAATGAGCTTGCAATGCGCCCGCACAATTCAGGACATTGGACGATCGAAGGTTCTGTGACAAGCCAATTCGAACAGCACCTGCGTGCGATTCTAGATCTCCCACTAGGTGAAACAGCTATGCGAGCAAACTTGGCCGTGATGGGAAATATTCTCGGGGGAGATAAGACGGATATGTATCGCCCATATCTACATCTCATGGCTCGGAATCCAGAGCTGAAGATCCATCAGTATATGAAGGACGTTCGTCCGGGTCGCAAGATCGGTCATGTCACAGCACTTGGCAAAAATCTTCTACACTTGGAGGAGTTAATCGAGCATGCACGTGATTACATGAGCGGAGAAGTTGATGAGTGATGTAGCAATCATCATGGGTTCAGATTCAGATTGGCCGGTAATGTCTGAAGCGGCATCTGCTCTTGACGCACTAGGGATCACATACACAGCAGATGTTCTCAGTGCACATCGCATGCCAACAGAGATGATGGCATTTGCACAAGGTGCGGTTGCAGCTGGCTTTAAGGTCATTATTGCTGGAGCTGGTGGAGCTGCACACCTTCCCGGGATGGTTGCATCCCTTACAACACTGCCAGTGATTGGTGTACCGGTACCGCTTACTCATCTTGATGGAATGGATTCTCTTCTCTCTATTGTTCAGATGCCTGCTGGAGTTCCCGTTGCAACAGTGGGAATTGGTAATGCCAAAAATGCCGCCTTATTGGCAGCGAGAATTTTGGGTGTCTCTGACTCGATGATTTCAGCCAAAGTTGAGCAGGGTCTAAAGACCATCAACGAAGAAGCAAAGAAGAAAGGTTCTCAGTTAAACGCTAAGAAGAAGACTGGTTTTTAATCGGAACGACCGAGCGCGTGAACACGCCAACCGGCTTTTCGCCACTTGTCGCGGTCCAGCATATTTCTTCCATCGATCAAGAACTTGGATTTAACAAGTCCTCCAATAATCGCTGGGTCTAGCTCTCGATACTCTTTCCATTCAGTCAGATGCAAAATCGCATCTGCATCCTTGACGGCATCTGTTACTCGCTCGGCATAATCAAGATGTGGGAACCGCTTACGCGCCGGTTCAATTCCTTTAGGATCATGAACAACAACAGTGGCTCCGGCGGCTTGCAATTGTGCAGCGATATCCAGTGCTGGGGAATCGCGCACATCATCGCTATCAGGCTTAAATGTTGCACCCAAAACTGCGATTTTGTACTGAGTTAAATCATCCGATAGATCTGCGCGGACTACATCGATCACTCGTTGGCGAGCACGCAGGTTAATTGCATCTATTTCGCGTAAGAATTCCAGAGCCTGATCTGCCCCAAGTTCTTGGGCACGCGCCATAAATGCACGTATATCTTTAGGTAGGCAGCCTCCACCAAAACCGATACCGGCTTGCAGGAATCGGTTGCCGATTCTTGGATCATAACCAATAGCTTGTGCAAGAACAGTGACGTCTCCACCCGCAGCTTCGCATACTTCAGCCATAGCGTTGATAAATGAAATTTTCGTTGCGAGAAATGAATTTGCTGCGACCTTGACCAGCTCAGCGGTTGGAAGATCTGCTCGCACCCACGGAGTGCCGAGGGCAATAACAGGCTTATAAACTTCCTTGAGAATTTCTTCTGCACGATCATTTGCAACTCCGACAACAAGTCGATTCGGTGTCAACGTATCTTCAACAGCGAAGCCTTCGCGAAGAAATTCTGGGTTCCACGCTAAATCCGCTTGTGGCGCAGTTACTGCTAACTCGGCACGAAGCCCTTGCGCTGTTCCTACCGGCACTGTTGATTTTCCGACAACGAGTGCGCCATCTTTGAGATAGGGGGCAATCGCAGCAACCGATGACTTTACATATGTGAGATCTGCGGCAAGCCCATCTTTGCTTTGGGGAGTACCAACACAGATAAAGTGCACATCGGCATCGGCAACAGCGGAAAAGTCGGTAGTGAAAGAGAGTCGACCGGTCTTCATCTCGGCAGCCAAGAGAGTATCTAATCCAGGCTCGTAGAAAGGTAACTTTCCAGCGCTCAGGAGATCAACTTTATTCTGATCTGTATCAACACCCACAACTTCAAATCCAAGCGAAGACATGCAGGCAGCGTGGGTTGCACCAAGATAACCACAACCAATTACCGCAAGCTTTAACGTCATGGAGGTGAGTCTAAGGCACGAACTATTTAATCTCGCCGCATGGATTTTCAGCGGCTGTGCGAGTCTTGAATTTATCTACGATGACAGGGGCTTGTGAGGGTGAAGCCGATGCAGATGGTTCGGGGGTTGGGATGACCTCATCAATGAGCGGAAGGTCATTGCGTATACGATCAAAGAGATCTGCACTCAACACTTCATCCCAAATCACAACAGATCCGACATTGGCATCTCGCCCATTTGGATTACCAATTGGAACGGTCAGAGTTCGGACATTTCCGGAAGATAAGTTCTTCATCTGTCGTGCAAGCGTTAGTAGATCATCGGGAGCAAGTCCAGCATCTAGTTGAACACTTGCCAAGGAAGCGCTAATAAAGTTCTTTAACTTAAATGGATTGAGCAGAGTTCCAGAACTTGTCGCTTTACGCAGGACTGCGCTCATGAACTGTTGCTGTCTTTGCATTCGCCCAATATCTCCAAGTCCATCAAAGCCTCGGGTGCGGACATATTTCAGCGCTTCAATTCCATTGAGCGTATGCACACCAGCACTTAACACGAGGTGACTTTTTGGATCATCAATATCAACCTTGGTACAGACTTCAACTCCTCCGAGAGCGTCCACTATCTCGGCAAAGCCGGCGAAGCTGACTTCGATGTAGTGATCAATTTTTACCGCAGTTGCAAGTTCGATTGTTTCGATGAGCAGGGGAGCACCACCGTAAGCAAATGCAGAATTCAGTTTGCCAGGACGAGCAGAAATAATCTTCTCGTTATCCAGGCTACTTATATGTTCTGGAATAGTTACCAAACTATCGCGCGGAAGAGAGATGATGGAGGCGCGATCGCGAGACTTGCTCAGATGGATCAACAGCATGGTGTCGGATCGACCACCTGCAGCGGTAGCAGTGGAGCCCACCCGCAGATCTCGAATCTGTTGTTTGGTCAATCCCGCTCTATTGTCTGAGCCGACGAGAAGGTAAATTTCCGCCTTCGAGATTTTTTCGGGACGATTATCGACGGAGTTAAAGACATCGATGCGGGCAATGGAGTCACTAATTCGACCGAGCCCGAAGGAGGAGACTGAAGAGGTCAGCACGATTGCAATCGAAAGTGATGTAATTATCCGAATTGAACGTGTTGATTTCACGTGGCAAGAGTACTTGGACGATAGCGTGGAGGTGTTATGACATCGCCGAACGCCCCTCTGCCAGCTTTGCCTGGCATTAGCGTGATCCTGCCCGTCCTCAATGAAGAATCACATCTCGAAGATTCAATTCGCGCGATACTTGCGCAAGATTACGCTGGCGAATTCGAAGTTATCTTGGCGCTAGGTCCATCAAAAGATCGCACCAATGAGATCGCAGAGCGATTGTCAGCTGAGAATCCCCGCATCATTCTTGTGAGCAATCCCACTGGCCGCACTGCCGCAGGACTCAATCTCGCCCTCTATCGCTCGACTCGAGAAATTATTGTGCGCGTTGATGCTCATGCAGAAATTCCTTATAACTATCTTCAGCTGATCGTTGAAATTCTCGCGGAGACAGGCGCTGTCAATGTTGGTGGTGTGATGGGCGCAGAAGGAGTCACGCTTTTTGAAAGTGCAGTTGCAGCAGCGATGCGCAGCCCCTTTGGTGTCGGCGGTTCCAGATTCCATATTGGTGGCAAGGCAGGCTTTGTGGACACTGTTTATCTCGGTGCATTTCTGCGTCAGGCAGTTGTTGATGTCGGAGGCTTTGATGAGCGATTCATACGTGCACAGGATTGGGAACTGAACTATCGGTTACGTGAAGGCGGTGGAAAAATTTATTTTGATCCACGTTTACATGTCACATATCGTCCTCGTCCAAACTTCCGCCGATTGGCAAAACAATACTTTGAGTATGGCCGATGGCGTCGAGTGATTGCTAGAAAGTATCCAGAGACAATCAATTACAGATATCTCGCTCCACCATTAGCCCTGATTGGAACGGTACTTTCACTCTTTGCCGGCGCACTCATTGATCCGTCGCTCTATCTGCCAGCTGCTACATACTTCACATTTATTGCAATCACCCCACTTTTTGTCTCAAAAGATCTCGCTCATTATCCCGTTCTCATCTTTATTCTCCCGACGATGCATTTTTCTTGGGGATTTGGCTTTCTCACATCACCACGAAAGCTAGTTCCAGACTCTCTAAGGTAACCTTGCACTATATGAGCACTCCAGTGAATGTATATGAGCCTTACCGAGCCGGGTTACCTCCGCTCGGTGAGTATGGGCGCTCTCTGTGGTCGCGCCGTCATTTCATCGCTGAATTCTCTCGCTCAGAGTTGCGCGAGCAGAACTACGGATCTGTCTTCGGCCAACTGTGGCTTGTCCTTAATCCACTTCTCCTATCAGGGG
>Ga0208596_1000348_pt1 | contig 15107 bp, 13 predicted proteins | sample LakMenEpi12Jul11_FD_150686 | JGI IMG/M metagenome (GOLD analysis project Ga0208596, IMG submission 150686) | Freshwater microbial communities from Lake Mendota, WI - 12JUL2011 deep hole epilimnion (SPAdes) | ecosystem: Environmental > Aquatic > Freshwater > Lake > Epilimnion/Euphotic zone ...
GCCGCCACTTCGTCGGGCGGCAGGCATGCCTGCCCTGATGCAAAAAGAACCGGTCTTTCTCATAAAGGTCGGACCGAAAAAGGGGCCAAGTCAATGTTAATAACGCGCAGCTGGGGTGTGGGGGATGGGGTGGCGCGAAACAGTTTGGTTTGTCAGCCGAACAGCAACTTACCCTCAAAATTTTTCACCTTCAATTGTTGGTGCGGTTATTATAAATGACACTCATGAGCTCAATGAAATCTTTCTTCTTTATAATTTTGGCGATGCAGTTTTCAGAGGGTGCCTTAGCAAAGGCCGCGGGCCGAGATGCAAAGCGTTATGAAAATAATATTCCCAAGGACTCGGGCAACGATTTTGGCGAGATTTTCCGTCGCTGGAAGGAGGCGAGCGAGAATATAATGCCCCCTGAAGAAGATTCTTTTGTTCGCCCCTCTGTGGACACGAATATAAGTGGTTCGGAACGCAAAAGGGATGCAACAACACATGCGGCGGCGCATGCTGGAGAATTTTCTCGAATTTTTTCTATTTGGCAACAGCAATCCGCTCTAAAAACCCTAGCGTCGACGAGGATGGAACCAAAGCGCAGCGGGTCTGATTATTCAGGCCGCAGAATGCCCTTCATTTCTAGCCATTTTGGATTGCGGCGGGATCCGATGACGGAGGGGCATCGCGTGCACAAAGGGCTAGATATACCCGGTGCGCTTGGAAGCTCAATCTATGCTACGGCAAATGGCGTTGTGCGAGAGGCTGGGTGGCGAGGCGGTTATGGGCTTTTTGTAGAGATTGAACACTCAAAAAGGGTCCGAACACGTTATGCCCATCTGTCGCGTATCAATGTTACGACAGGACAAAAGGTTCGCCGCAACGACATTGTTGGCTTCATGGGGTCAACAGGACGCTCGACCGGAAGCCATTTGCACTATGAAGTGCATGTAGATGGCGCTGCCGTGGATCCCAAGCCTTTTTTAAGGCAACCGAATTCGGGCTTTTTTCGCTAGCCTATGCAGAAACATTTGCCCGTTGACAAAAAAATACTAAATTTCTACCGCCCCGAGCGAGAGATTATGGAAATACTTTTGATTGGGATGCAGGCATGAAAGCGGTAATACTGGCGGGGGGACTTGGAACCCGCCTAGGTGAAGAGACGGCTACGCGTCCTAAGCCCATGGTTGAAGTGGGGGGCATGCCAATCATTTGGCACATAATGAAGATTTATTCAACTTATGGGATAAACGAATTTATCATTTGCCTTGGGTACAAAGGCTACATGATTAAAGAGTTTTTTGCTAATTATCACCTGCATACGGCTGACATCACCATAGATATATCTAGCAATCGTTCAGAGGTCCACGAGAATTGGAGTGAACCATGGAGGATTACGTTGGTAGAGACGGGCGCTGAAACTATGACCGGAGGCCGTCTTAAGGCGGTCGGGAAATATTTGGAAAAGGATAAGCCGTTTTGCATGACATACGGCGACGGGGTTGCCGATGTAGATATCGCGGCCCTAATCGCTTGCCATGAGGCGCATGGCAAAAAAGCGACCATCACCGCCGTTGCCCCGCCCGGACGCTTTGGCGCTCTGGAGTTTCAAGGCGACCGCGTAAAATCTTTTGCCGAAAAACCCGATGGTGACGGTGGGATGATTAATGGTGGCTTTTTTGTGCTTGATCCCTCGGTGCTTGATCTCATCGACGGCCCCGAAACGATTTGGGAGCAGGGGCCGTTGGTATCTCTTGCAGCAGATGATGAATTGGTTGCGTATCGTCATAACGGTTTTTGGCAACCCATGGACACTCTTCGAGACAAGTTGCATCTCGAATCATTATGGGCGCAGTCTCCCCCGTGGAAGTCATGGTAAACGCTTCGTTTTGGCAGGACCGTCATGTGCTCATCACTGGGCACACTGGCTTTAAGGGTAGCTGGCTCTCTGTTTGGCTTTCGCAAATGGGCGCGCGTGTTACGGGGTTCTCGCTTCCGGCGGATGAGACAAGCTTGTTCCGGCAGGCGCGAATATCCGATCTTGTCGAACATATCGAGGGCGACATTCGAGATATGGAAGCCCTGGAATCTGCGGTTCAGGCTTCTCGCGCGGAAGTTGTTTTCCACCTCGCGGCGCAACCGTTAGTGCGCAAATCTTATGAGGAGCCTGTGGAAACCTATGCCACTAATGTGCAGGGAACGGTTCACCTGCTTGATTGCTGCCGACGGCTCCCTTCCCTTCGGAGCATTGTCTGTGTAACAAGTGATAAGTGCTACGAAAATCGTGATTGGGTATGGCCGTATCGCGAAAGCGATCCAATGGGTGGCTATGACCCTTACAGCAGCAGTAAAGGCGCGGCTGAGTTGGTTGTTTCAGCCTACCGACGCAGTTATTTTAATTCGGGGCCTTATCTTGCATCTGTACGTGCCGGTAATGTTATTGGCGGAGGAGATTGGGCGGAATCTCGGCTGATCCCTGACATAGTGCGTGCCATGATTGCTGGAGAAAAGCCGTTAATCCGGTATCCAAACGCGGTGCGTCCTTGGCAACATGTTCTAGAGGCCTTAGGTGGATATATTATGATCGCCGAGCGGCTTTTTGCTGGCGACCAAGACGTTGCCTGCGGATGGAATTTTGGACCTCGCGATGAAGATGCCAAGCCGGTTGACTGGATTGCTAGTCGACTTACGGCTGCTTGGGGTTCGCCCGGCTGGCAGGGTGAGGATGGTCCTAAGCCGCATGAGGCAAGGTATCTAAAGCTGGACTGCACTAAAGCTCGTAGTGAGCTGGGCTGGAATCCAGTGCTCTCACTCGAGGCGGCGCTGAATCTTATTGTAGAATGGCATAAATTCCTAGAAAGTGGGGGAGACGCCCTCGAAATTTGTTCCAAACAACTGGATCTCTATCGGTGTCAATTGGCAGAAAAACTATTGGATTCCCAATCTTATGCCTGACCAAATAGCAGCGACACAATAAATAAATTTTTTTGATTCAATTTAAACTGATAATTTTTAAAGCGGGAGTTTTCATGACTTTAGAAGAACATAAAATGCTTGCCCTTATGATTAAGGGTCGCAACGATTACGGAATTGTTTCTTTGAAAGCTGAATTTGAAGCAGAAGGCACCAGAACCGATGAACTGCTGCGCTTGCTGGATATTGCCCGCCGTGCAGGTTTGAAAGTTGCGATCAAAATAGGTGGCTGTGAAGCAATCCGCGACTTGATCGAGTGTCGGCAATTCGGTGCAGATTACATCATAGCGCCAATGGTTGAGACGCCATATGCCCTAAAAAAATACATTGAGGCTAAGAATAAAAGTTATTCTGCGCAGGAGCAAAAAGACGTTGGTTTCCTGTTTAATGTCGAAACCCATTCAACCACAGACTATTTGGACGAACTCGGTGCGCGCGCCCAAGAAGGCAATGTAGGGATGGTCTTCGGTCGGGTCGACTTCGCCGGTTCGATGGGCAAAGATCGGAGCATTATCAACACGCCGGAAATGAGCAATCACGTGATCAAGGTAGCGGAAGTCGCCAAGCAGCGTAATTTTGATCTTGTCGTCGGCGGTGCGGTATCGCCAGAGGGAATTAACGAATTGCGCGCCATCCGCGAAACCAAGTTGGACCGTTTCGAAACGCGCAAAGTAATCTTTGACGCTGCGGTCCTTGATGGGAACAATAGCGCAGACGGCATTGAGTGTGCAATGGAGTTTGAATTATTGTGGTTGCAAAACAAGCGCAACTACTACCAAACAATTGCTTCGGAAGACGCGACCCGCATCGCGATGATGGAAGCTCGCCAAGCGGGCAAATCATAATCGGGGAGTTAAAGGCATGGCAATAATGCGCGTCGCGGACGTCATCGCCCGCCTGCTTGTCGATCACGGTATAACGGATGTATTCATGCTTACCGGGGGCGGCGCGATGCATTTGAATGATGCGTTAGGACGTCAATCATCCTTGGTTAAAACGTTCACGCATCACGAACAGGCGGCCGCCATAGCAGCTGAAGCTTATTGCCGTCTGTCCAACCGACCCGCTGCATTGAACGTTACAACAGGTCCAGGTGGCGTAAATGCGCTCAATGGTGTTTATGGAGCTTATGTTGATTCCATCGCCATGGTTGTTATATCGGGGCAGGTAAAACGGGAAACTTGCATGACAAATTTCCCAATGCCTCTGCGCCAGCTTGGGGATCAAGAGGTCGATATAGTTTCGATGGCCTCAGGTATAACGAAATATGCGGTTTTGCTGAACGATCCGGCAGACGTCCGCAAGGTTGTTGAAAAAGCGATCTATCTTTGCAAGCGTGGCCGACCGGGCCCGGTATGGATTGATGTGCCTATCGATGTGCAAGGCGCCCCTGTGGATTTTGACGCGCTTGAGACCTTCAAGCCAGAAGAGAATGATCGCCAGAACGAAGCTGACAATACGCATGCCGAGATGGGTATTCTGACTGGTGACGCACTTGCCAGCGAGGTTGGCGCGATCATTGGTGAGATCTGCGCTGCCGAAAGGCCTGTAATTTTGGCTGGGGCGGGGGTAAGGCTATCCGACCAGCATTCCGAGTTTCTTAAATTTGTTGAAAAGTTTGGGGCCCCCGTTGTTACTGGCTGGAACGCGCATGATGCCGTCGCGAATGAGCACCCCTTATACGCGGGGCGTCCAGGGAGCGTTGGTGATCGAGCAGGTAATTTTGCAGTGCAAACCGCCGACTATGTGCTTGTACTTGGGTCCCGCCTAAACATTCGGCAAATCAGCTATAATTGGCAAAGCTTTGCGAAAAATGGCAAAGTGGTCATGGTTGATATCGACAGGGCAGAACTAGAAAAGCCGACGCTTTCGCTGCATCGGGCTGTCCACGCTGATCTTCGTGATTTCCTGAAACTGGGCAATGAAATGCCCCTGCCAGAAGACGATAAGAAGATTGAACGCGCTGCATTTCTTGCTCGCTGCAAAGGTCGATCAAAGCAGTACCCTGTTGTTTTACCAGAATATTTCACCAAAAGTGAACCAGTCAATCCGTATGTCTTCGTGAAGTGTCTCTTTGATCAATTGGTAGAAGGCGACATTGTTGTCTCGGGAGATGGTACCGCCTGTGTCACGGTGTTCCAGGCAGCAGAGCTGAAAGACGGTCAACGGCTTTTCACCAACTCTGGTTGTGCATCTATGGGATATGATCTTCCGGCTGCGATTGGTGCCTGCAAGGCTGCACCTGGGAGGCGTATCATTTGCCTTGCCGGAGATGGAAGCATCATGATGAACCTCCAGGAATTACAAACTATTGCTGGCGGCAATCTTCCAGTGAAGATTTTTATTCTGAATAATGATGGTTATCATTCAATCCGGCAATCACAGCAGAACCACTTTCCTGATAATATCGTTGGTTGCGGACCTGACAGCGGTCTCTCTTTCCCCAATTTCTCGAAATTGGCGGATGGCTTCGAAATTTCTTCGAACAAAGCAAGTAGCCATGATGAACTTCCAGCGGCCATCTCAGTTGCGCTGGAAAGTGAAGGGCCTTTTATTTGTGAGGTCATGCTGGACAAAGAACAGGAATTTGCGCCGAAGATGACATCCCGGAAATTGCCTGATGGTAGAATGCTGTCCTCGGATCTTGAAGATATGTCTCCGTTTTTGTCGCGCGACGAACTTGAAGAGGCCATGCAGATTGGCCAAGTATCGTAATGATCCGACATATCATATTTGATCTGGACGGCACTTTGATCGACAGTTGCGGAGACTGCGTGACAATTTTATCTGATATGCTCCGCGAGCGAGGAAGTAAGCATATTATAGATCATGACGCTGCCCGGCCTTGGATGAGTAAGGGGGGTGAGGAAATGGTATCCGCACTTATGGGCGGAGAATCCGCTAACCCCCAAGCTGATTTAATGGAATTTAGGGAGCGCTATAGGCAGTTTAAGACACCCAAGGCTTCTGTTTTCAATGGCGTAACGGAAGGGCTCGAGAAACTCGGCATGACTTCTGCAAGTCTTGCAATCTGCTCGAATAAACCGGCTGTGCTTTGCGAGAGAGTACTTGAGGATGTTGATTTGGCCGCTCATTTTGATGCCATCGTCGGATGGAAAGACGGGATGCGGAAAAAACCGCATCCAGATCTACTTAATGAAACATTGCAACTGTTAAATGCCGATCCAAAGCATTGTGTATTCATCGGCGACAGCAGATTGGATAAAGAGTTGGCAGCACAGGCAAATATGCGATTCTACTTCGTGAGCTACGGCTACGCTGAAAAGGAATGGTCTCCCGGCAACAGCATCTCGTTTGATAGCTTTTCACAATTGACCGATGCTTTGATGACGGAGCTGCAGGCGCAGTATGTTTAATAGTGATTTAAAAGACGCTTTGCAGGCGAATGATAGACGAATAATCATTACGGGTGCCGGGGGATGGCTTGGTCTGACGCTGCTTGATTTGTTGGATAAGCTGCTCGGCCCTTCGGCTTTAGAACGTGTGCATTGCTTCGGCTCTAGCGACCGCATGCTTGAACTGGTGAATGGGAAAAAAGTCCCTCAGCAACCGTTAGATCAAATCACGCAGTTGGCAGAACGCCCCAGCGTGCTGTTCCATTTCGCGTTTCTTACAAAAGACCGTGCGGAAGTCATGGACCATGACGCTTATTGCAAAGCCAATCGCGCCATCCAGCAGCTTGTGCTCAACGCGCTCGTTCAGATAGGCGTACAATCCGTCTTTCTGGCATCATCAGGCGCTGCTTACCGGACTAATGATGTATCAGCCAGTGAGGCAATGCGGATTTACGGCAGCTTGAAGCTGGAAGATGAGCTTGATTTTTCCAAATGGGCAGAGCAGTCAGGCCAACAATTGATCACGGCAAGAATTTTTAATGTTTCTGGGCCTTATATTAATAAAATTTCTGCCTACGCGATGGCTAGTTTTATAGCAGATGTTTTACGCGGTCAGCCGATAGCGGTGACAGCGACAAAGCCAGTATATCGATCTTATACCTCTGCCGAGCAACTCATGTCTTTGGCGCTAGCAGCGATGCTTTCGCCCGAGCAACAAAAGCTATCGTTTGATACAGGCGGTAAAAAACTTGAAATGAGAGAGTTGGCTGCGGAAGTTGCCGCCGCGTTGAACGGAAGCGTGGCCGCAGCTCCAGCGATGATTGATGATGTGTCCGATGATTATACAGGGGACGCTGAGGGATATGATCGGCTGATGGCACAATACAATATTCATGCTATTTCATTGCGCCAGCAGATTCTGGAGACCGCAAGTTATTTGAAAAATATCATGTAGCAAATTTTCAGCAGCCCGAGTTTTTATTCAGAAATAATAATTTAAATATCAGGTGTTTAATTCATACCGGTCCATATCAAAAGAATAGCCGATATAAGACTGGACGGTCTGACCGGGCGCTGTTAGTTTATTAAAAATAACGTTTTTTCGTGATTATAATTTCAGGAATTGCAATGAATTTGGTAACGGCCGGTCCTGCAAGAAGGCGCATGAATCAGGTCAGTGCGCTGATTATGATGGCTATAGTCGCATGTGCGCTTTTTTTGCCTTCAGGCCTGCTAGCACAGCGTTCTGATAATGCCGATGTTCCGTCAGGCAATCCCGTGGACACATCTGGGGCGTCAACCTCGAGCGATAACCAGTCGAACGGCTCAAGTAATTCGAATGCTGCGGTATACGAGCCAGTTAGAATAGACGAAAAAAATCAATCAGATTCCGACGCCTCAAAAAGTCCGCTTGTCGACATCGATAAGCGCCAAATTAAAAAAGCGCGGCCGGGCGAGTATCAAGAATGGGTCGCCGACGTTACTGGGCTGAAGCTTGAACGGTTTGGATCGGATTTATTACTCCCATCGGATCGCGATTTTGCAACACCCGCGACGTCTACAATCCCGCCAGATTATGCGCTGAATGTCGGCGACGTGGTTTCAATTTCTTTAACGGGCTCAGTTGAGGGCAGCGCGGAATTCACAATTGATCGCGATGGCAAAATCTTCTTGCCCAACATCGGCACGGTAAGCCTGATAGGTGTTCGCTATCGTGATCTGAAAGATCGTATTTCCGCAGCGGTGGGCAGACAATATCGGGGTTATGATGTTTCAGTCAGCATCAGCAGCCTGCGCGGCGTTCGAGTTTATGTAACCGGGTTCGCAGTCAACCCCGGTGCATATACAGTTTCTAGCCTGTCGACATTGGTCAACGCTGTATTGAAGGCGGGTGGCCCGGGCTCGGGGGGCAGTTTCCGTTCCGCTAAACTGTATCGCAATGGTAAGGAGGTTGCGGATTTTGATCTTTATCAATTGCTCCGGGATGGCAATCGAGCGACAGATCCGATTCTTCAGAACGAAGATGTCATTTTCATCCCCCCCACTGGCAATCAGGTTGCCGTGATAGGTAGCGTAAATGAAGCCGCAATCTACGAAGCGAAGCCGGGTGAAACGGTCGAAGATTTGGTCCGGTATGCAGGCGGTGCAACGGCGCTGGCAGATCAATCGCGAACAATTCTTTATAGACTGAGTGATCAGGACACGGTCGGTAGTAAACAAATTGATAGAATAGAGAGTGCTAACGAGGCGATAGAAGCCGGTGATATTTTGCAGATATTGCCGATTGGTTCGCTTGCTAGACCGCTGGAGCGTCAACGAGTTATGGTGCGCCTTGAGGGCGAAGTAAATCGGCCCGGTAACTATTATGTCGCACCGGGTACGCCTCTCGGTGCGGTGATAGAAATGGCCGGCGGTTTAACCGCTCGGGCATATCCTTTTGGAGCCGAGTTTAGGCGCGAGTCTGTCCGTGCCCAGCAAGTTCAGGGTTTTCGCGAAGCGATCGGGCAGATGGAGTTGGTTCTGGCGGCGGCACCCTTGAACTCTGATCGCACGTTAGGGGCGGCTGAACGCGAATCGCAGATCAATTTTGCAAAGGCATTTATTGAAAAGCTGAAGAAGAATGAGCCTGATGGAAGAATGGTATTAGGTATAACGCCGGAAATGCGAGACCTTCCTTCAAACATATCACTTGAGAATAACGATAAAATTCTTATTCCCGCGCGGATAGACAGCGTAGGGGTTTTTGGCGCCATCTATAGGCCAGCAACATTTTTAATGAACGACGCCGAGCGTTTGAAGGTGAAGGATTATGTAGAATTGGCAGGCGGTCCGATGCGCGGTGCGGATAAAGGTAATATATTCGTCGTGCGCGCAAACGGCTCTGTATTGTCTCGTTCTCGCGGCGCTATGGGAAGCTTGACCCTGCCGGGCGACACTATCATTGTACCCATAAAAACCCAGAACGTCTCAATTTTGTCCAAGTTGTTAGATGTCTCTCAAGTCATCTTCCAGTTTGGGTTAACCGCTGCCGCGATATCCTCGTTAAAATGAGCGCGCGGGTACAATCTTTAATCGGCAAGCTGTCGCGGGGACCGATTTTGCGAAGCAACGGGTGGCGTCGACTGGTACTTGCCTTGTTGATCGCATTATGCGGGTTTTTGAGTTTTTTTCCTGAAAAATATCGAGCGGCTGTCAGTCTAACGCCTACCGACCCGGCCAGTCTAGGGCTGAGCGGAACTCTTGGGGAGCTTGGTTCATCTGGCGGGGTTTTTGGCAACCAGGCCGCTATTGAGGTAAGTCTCAAAGTCGCCCGCAGTGGATATGTCCGGAATACCGTGGCAAAAAAACTAGATATCGAGAATAAACTGCAAAAGTCCAGAATATCTTCTCTGCGATGGTTGGAACAGGAAGTAGATATCCGATCCTTGCGAGGGGGTATAATTCAGTTTGAAATCAAGCTGACTGATAGGGTGCTCGCTAAGCAGATTATTGCTGCTTATTCTGAGGCCGTTAGGGAGCAACTGGGTGTGATTGCTAGAGAGCAGATCGCCTATAAACAGAGAATCCTGACGGAATTGGTGGAGAGAGCAAGCGACAGACTTGCGATTGCCCAGGCCGCATATGATGTTTTCCGGCTACAAACGCGCTACAGTAATCCAGAGAATGCGATTGCCGGCATTGGCGATAGGATCCCAAGGCTGGAAGATGCGCTGCTAAACAAGAAGGTCGAGCTTAATACGTTGCGGGAGTTTGCAACGGACGATAATATGCGTGTCCGGCAAGTTCTCTCGGAAGTTGAGGCACTTGATGATGAGTTGCGCAGGGTACGATCGGCTTCACCAACCAATGAAAATTCTCTTGGCCAAGTTGTCGAAAGCTCGACAAAAGCGAGAAAACTGAAGCGTGAGCTTGATGTTGCGCAAACGCTCTATGATAATTACTCTAGATATTTGCAGGGTACTCCAGTTGAAAATCTTACGTCATCCGCCAATATTCGTATTCTAGAGCCTCCCTATATTGATACCAGTCGGCAGTATAATGTACTGCCACTTGCGCTCGGGTTGGTCATTATGCTGTTTGGTATGGCCATTGAGTTCTATCGAATCAGGCCTCCTCTTGAAGATACGGCGGAGCTATGAGTTTGATCACGACAAAAGATAACCCCGAAATTTCGGTGGTTATTCCGTGTTATAACGAAGAAAAAAATGTCGAAGCGATTGCCAACGCAGTCATTCAGCAACTTAGTCCACTCGGATTGAGTTTTGACATCATTTTCATTGACAATGACTCAAGCGACAACACCGTCCCGTTGTTACGAGAGATGTGTAACAAGAACCCAAATATTAGGGTTATTGTTAACACGCGTAATTTTGGGCAGATGCGTTCCCCCACCTACGCTATCTATCAGGCACGGGGTAAGGGCGTCATAGGCATGTGTGCTGATTTTCAAGATCCCCCCGAACTGCTACCTAAATTCATTGCCGCTTGGAAAAATGGTGACGATATTGTGCTTGGAGTGCGTAATGTGGAGCAGAATGCTGGCTTGATCAAGAAGGGTTTCCGGCAGTTATCATATTGGGCCGCTCGCAATTTCAGTGACTATCCGATTATTCCAAATGCGACGGGTTTCGGCTTGTATGACCAGAAAGTCGTTCGGGCTACGCGTGACCTTGCGGAGCCAGAGCCGTTTTTTCGGGGCATGTTGGTCGAGACAGGTTTTCGCGTTAAAACCATCTCCTACAGCAGGCCAGAACGTGCGGCGGGCGACTCCAAGAATAATTTTTTCACTTTACTTGATTTTGCCATGTCATCCTTGGCGGGCTCGTCGAAACGACTTTTACGGGTACCGCTATATTTGGGATTTTTTGGCGCGCTGACGTCGTTGATTATGATAATGGGCGGCTTGTTTTCCTATTTGTTGGATGGTCCGGTCGCAGGCTGGTTTATCGCAGCCTTCGTGCAAGCTCAGCTTTCCTTGTTATTTGGTTTTTTGGGCTTAGTAGGAGACAACTTGCGCATTGTGTCGGAGCGAACCAGGAAAACGCCGCTTGTTCTGGAAAGGGAACGCGTAAATTTCCCATCCGACTGTTGAATTCAAGATGGACTCTTCCATGATTAGGATTTGCGAAATTGGACGATATTATGCTGCGGGTATAGTAAATACTGCGTTTGGTTTCGGAGCGTTCTCTGCGTTCGTCTGGCTAGGGATGAACCTTTATTTGTCGCAGCTGCTGGCACATTTTGCCGGAGTAACTTTTAATTACATAATATATTCACGTCATGTCTTTAAAAATAGTAAGGCTGCGAAGAAGCGATTTGCCGTTTCCTATGTCGGCAATTATCTCGTTAGCTTGGTAACTCTAGCAGGGGTCGCTCAAGTTGTTAAATCGCAATATATTGCTGGTATTTTAACCATATTTCTGGTGTCGATTTTGAATTTTTTTGTACTAAAAAAACTTGTATTTAAAGATATTTAGAAATGAATAGTCGTAAATTACAATTCAACATTGGCTTTATATCAGAATATTTACTTGCTTTCATCATATTTGTTTGTCTTATATATGTTTTCTGGTGGGCATGGGTATTTGGTTACCTGCCGCAGCCGTTTTTCTATCAGCCAGACGATACCTATATGGATTGGTTTAACACCGCATATTGGGCGCGCCAAGCCGGTGCTTATGACAGCTGGTTGACCATCTACCCTCCAATTTCTTTTGTTGCGCTCCGTTTGATGGGGCTTGACCGATGTTATGTGGATCCCAATGGTCCAGAATTGAGAGACTGTGACTGGGTGGGGCTGGTCGCCATCCATGTAATTTTTCTACTCAATATTTTTCTGCTGGCTCGAACATATGCAAAGATCGACAAGAAAACCGCATTGGCGAGATCCTTCGCGTTGGGTGCTGGATTGCCTATGCTTTATGCTGTTGAACGCGGTAATTTGTTGATCCTCTGCTTCACCTGCGTCGTCCTTGGCTTTGGTCCGCTATTGAAATCTGCAAGGCTTCGTTGGTTGTTTGTCGGCCTGGCTGTCAATTTTAAAGTTTATCTTGTTGCCATTTTGGCGGCGCAATTGATACGAAGGCGTTGGTTCTGGTTTGAAGGGGCGGTCGTTGCGACGGTCTTGGTCTATGCCGCGTCTTATGGCATCTACGGTGCCGGCTCACCACTCGAGATATACTCGAACATCGTTAGTTTTTCATCCGGGTACATTTCCGCTCAAGTTACGGATCTTTGGTATTCCATAACCTACATTCCGTTCATTTCGCTCCTAGAAGGGCAAAGCTTTCCGGTGACTGGTATCGTCGGCTCCGCACGCGCTGAAATGGGCTTGCTGATACTTCCTCTGCTGATCAAAGCTGGTCAGTTGTCCATCGTTTTTGCTGCGATTGCAGCTTGGTTGCGGCCTGAGGTCGTTCCGGTTCATCGTTTGAGCTTTTTGGCAGTTACCTTGGCGTTGATTAGTTCGGAAGCTGGAGGATATAGCCAAATCATAGTAATATTTTTTGTGTTCATGGAACGTTGGAAGGGAGTCTTGAGACCCTCTGCGATCATTCTTGCGTATATTTTATGTATTCCAAGCGACATTATCATCGGCTCTCTGCCTACAGCGGTCATGGATAGCTATCTGGCTGGTGGTAGGGTCGAAGTTAAATTTGGCGTGGGCCTGGGGATGTTTTTGCGACCTGGAATACTTATTCTTATTGGGATGGCGCTGTCAGCCGAAACCATATACCGTGTATATTTGGATATTGGGCGGCAGGGCTGGCGCAGCCGGTGGCGTTATCGGCGCGACTTGCCGATCTTGCCCGGTGTCATTTCGCCCACTAACAAAAATAAATGAGTGAAAGTAGAGAATGTGAATCTTACCAAGAGTTTCAAATCATTCAGAGCCGGATACTCTAGCCTCAGAGGCGGCCCGATTGAACAATACCGAACATTATTGATATTTGCGATTATTTCGACGGGATTGTTTTTGAGGCTGTATACTGTAAACTTTGGTTTGCCGGCAATTTACGATCCCGATGAGTTGATGTTCCAATTGGGTGCCGTTCGTATGTTGCGAGACGGAAATTTGAATCCAGGCTGGTTCGGGCATCCGGCGACAACTACGATGTATCTCCTTGCTCTAATTCATGTTTTTGTTTTTGTCTTGGGGTTAGCAGCCGGCATATTTGGGTCTGTAGCCCAATTCGGGGAACTAATTTACTCTAATCCTACTTGGGTAATGTTGCCTGGCAGAATAGCCATGGTGATCTTTTCCGTCGGGACACTGTTTCTGACATACAAGTTGGCCAGAATATCACTCAACAGTTTATCTGCTATTATTGCATTGCTGCTTTTGGCTTGGAGTCCGCTTCATATCGGCTACTCACAGGTGATCCGATCGGATATCATGGCAGTATTTTTCATGCTACTGACCATGTTGTGCGCTTGTCGCATCACGCATAATTGCAGCCGCAAGACATTGGCAGGCGCGGCGATTTGGACGGCGCTGGCCATAGCGACCAAATGGCCATTTGCCCTTTGCGGATTGTCGGTTGCAGCTGCGATTATCTGGTTTGGTCGCTCCCATGGGGTCGCCGCGCGCGAAACAATGTTGACATTGGCGGTTTACGGTGCCGCTACTTTTGTGCTGCTGCTGTGTATTTCCCCCTACCTGTGGCTTGAACACGAAACCTTAATCCGCAATCTTTCAGGCGAAGCACAAACGGTGCATTTGGGAGCAAATGGAGGCAATCCCATGGAAAATGCCTGGTGGTACATTTCCGATCCATTGCAATATGCTTTGGGTCTGCCTGCGCTGTTGTTTGCCATTTGGGGGGGGTGGCTCCTTCGCCAAACTGCTTTTTTCATTGCTGTTTTATTGCCGTTAATGGCTGGATTTTTTACGATAATATGTTTTCAGAATATAGTCTGGGATCGTTGGGCGCTTCCTTTACTGCCGCCCCTCGCGATACTCGCCGGCTACGGTTTTTCCAATTTCTGGAAATCTCTGGTGTCACGACTGGGTGCTACCCATGCTAAAATCATCATTGCAGGGGTAACTATTTTAACGGTGATCACACCCTTGCTGGGGGCTCGGGATCTGACAGCATCGAGAATGAATGACACACGAGCGATCGCGTCGCAATGGGCCCGGACGCATGTTCCGTCAGGCAGCACAGTTTTGATTGAGCATTTTGCTTTAGACCTTGTCGAGCAACCATGGCGGTTTCTGTTTCCCCTCGGCACTGCTGGTTGTGTTGATGCACATTCCATTCTTGAACAAAAAGTCGATTATCGCAAAATTGATCAAATGCGCGGCCTTAGATCAAACGTCGATTATGGCACACTTGAACCTTCGCTCCGCGGCACTTGCAAGGCAGATTTCGCCATTCTGACTCAATATCGCAGATATCGGGCGGAGAAATCGATCTTTCCCCACGAATATAGTGCGTATGAGGCGCTCGTCGCCAGCGGGAGAATCACCGCTGAATTTAAACCTGAAAAAGGACAGTCTGGAGGCCCCGAGGTTACCATTGTCAGTTTTCGGAAGTAACAATCGACTACGCCTGGACATCTCTAAAAACCTCTGGATTTTGGGGCATTGATCTGATTCATTGGTGACGGATTGGAGGGGACGATGCGACAGGGTGGTTTTTGGGATTTTGAGTGACGTGACCCCTTAAATTCCCTCCATTTATAATTAGAGCCTCAGCGTTGTTGAGCCTAGCCCCTTTTTTGGTCCGACCTTTATGAGAAAGACCGGTTCTTTTTGCATCAGGGCAGGCATGCCTGCCCTGATGCAAAAGC
>Ga0208596_1000349_pt1 | contig 15076 bp, 14 predicted proteins | sample LakMenEpi12Jul11_FD_150686 | JGI IMG/M metagenome (GOLD analysis project Ga0208596, IMG submission 150686) | Freshwater microbial communities from Lake Mendota, WI - 12JUL2011 deep hole epilimnion (SPAdes) | ecosystem: Environmental > Aquatic > Freshwater > Lake > Epilimnion/Euphotic zone ...
GGCGCGAACGCGGGCCTTGATCTGCTTGAGCTCTTCCTTGGCCAGTTTTATTGAAGCCCCAAAGGAGCGATTTGATCTATCCCGCAGCCCAGCAATGACTTCAGCCCTTGTAGTGATTAATACATGTGGGTCTTTCATGACGGGGCGGTTTTTAAAGTTAGTGATTCGCGTTGCTTCAAGATCTAAGCGATTTAACAATGTGCGACGGGCTCTATCTCGCATCGCACTGATCATCTGGATCTCTTCTGCGATATCTGGAACAACGCGCTTGGCCGCATCTGTCGGTGTCGATGCTCGGTAATCGGCCACCAAATCTAAAAGCGGTGAATCCTTTTCGTGGCCGATCGCAGAAACAATTGGGGTTTCACATGATGCGGCTAAACGAACTAGTCCTTCATCGCTAAATGGCAGCAAGTCTTCAAAGGATCCACCACCGCGGGTAATGATGATTACTTCAACATCCTTGTTAGCTTCTAGTTCACGCAATGCGGCTGAAACTTCAGTGACAGCTGCTGCGCCTTGAACCGTTACTTCGCGGATTTCAAATTGAACACTTGGCCAACGACGCTTTGCATTTTCAACAACATCTTTTTCAGCATCGGTATTGCGGCCACAAATCAAGCCAATAACTTTTGGCAGCAAAGGCAGTGCAACTTTACGATCAGAGTTAAACAACCCTTCGCTAGCCAAGAGATTTTTCAACGCCTCTAATCGAGCAAGCAGCTCGCCAACGCCAACCTGTCGGATCTCGCGGGCAGAAAATGACAGCGAACCATTTTTTGTGTACCACGATGGCTTTGCATACATAACGATGCGGGCGTTATCGGGCAATGGCTTAACGGCAGCGATGACAGATTTATGACACATCACCGAAATAGACATATCAACGCTGGGATCACGCAGGCGCATAAATGCCATCATTCCGCTGCGTTCATTTAATTCACTGATCTCGCCCTCAATCCAGATTGGGCCAAGACGTTCGACGTACTCCTTGATTGCTTCAGAGACGACCCGAACCGTTGCCGGGGCCTCACTTGAAGTTTCGAACATGGGATGAGCCTAATAGACTGCCCCCATGACTAAGAGAGTTCTACTGGCAGCGCCTCGCGGATATTGCGCAGGGGTAGATCGCGCCGTTATCACCGTTGAAAAAGCGTTGGCTCTCTATGGCGCACCTGTCTATGTGCGCAAGCAAATCGTCCATAACATCCACGTCGTTACCTCGCTAGAAGCAAAGGGTGCGATCTTTGTTGATGAAACCGATGAAGTGCCAGAAGGTAAGACCGTTGTCTTTTCAGCGCACGGAGTTTCGCCAAAGGTTCACGAAGAAGCAGCTGCGCGAAATCTAAAAACCATTGATGCAACCTGTCCTTTGGTAACCAAGGTTCACCACGAGGTTCGACGCTTTGCAACCGATGATGCCGAAATTTTGCTTATCGGTCACCACGGCCATGAAGAGGTTGAAGGAACTGCTGGCGAAGCACCTGAAAAGGTTCGAATTGTTGATGGCCTCGAAGGTGCGCGCACTATCCAACCAACTCCTGGCAAGAATTTGATTTGGTTATCTCAAACCACTTTGTCAGTTGATGAAACTATGGAAACTGTTGCGATCTTGAAGGAGCGTTTTCCAGATATCCAAGCACCTCCAAGTGATGATATTTGTTATGCAACTCAAAATCGCCAAGAGGCAATCAAGGTAATCGCGCCACAAGCAGATTTGGTCATCGTTGTTGGCTCGCAGAATTCAAGTAACTCAGTGCGTTTGGCTGAAGTTGCTTTGGAATACGGCGCAAAAGTTTCACACTTGATTGACTATGCCGAAGAGATTCAGGATCACTGGTTTGCCGATGTTGAAACTATTGGCGTGACCAGCGGTGCATCAGTGCCAGAGATTTTAGTTAAGGATGTTTTAGCGACTTTGGCCGAACATGGATTTAGAGATGTTCAAGAAGTTACAGCGGCGGAAGAGACTTTGCTGTTCTCGCTTCCACCAGAGCTTCGTAAAGATATGAAGGCAGCGGGTCAGAGTTAAACTCTAAGCCGTTAAAGGATCTGCTTTTGGTGGAAACTTTCCAAAGAAGTTAAACCAATACGAAAATGAGCGACCGATCAAGAGCGCAATAATTACAGTGCCTATTCCAACATCGCCACCGAGGAAATAGCCGACTGTTAACACCACAATTTCAATCATTGCACGCACCACAGTGATGGGTAACTTAGTTTTGCCTAAGAAGGCCAACATAATTCCATCGCGCGGGCCGGTACCAAGACCGCAGGTTATATACATCGCGCCCCCACAACCTGTAATGAACACCCCCAGTAACAGAAGCATGTAGGCCGTAGCGGTGTTGGTTGGTTCTGGAATGTAATCAACGCCAATTTGTAAACCAAATGCGAAGAAAACCGTGTTGGCGATAGTTCCATATCCAGGCTTTAAGGAAAGTGGGATCCACATCAGAAATAGAGAAAGACTTACTAAAAAGAAGGAAATTCCAAGTGGTAGTCCCGTTTGAACAGAGATACCTTGGGCAAGAACTGTCCAGGGAGCAGTACCGAGATTGGATTGAACGGTAAATGAGCCGCCGATACCTAACAACATAATTCCGATTGTTAGCAAGAAAACACGCAACCATGAAAGATCCCACAAGCTATCGGCAGTCCAGCGCGTAATTGGTACTTCATGCTTTGGCGCAATGATATTGATGATTCTTTGCTGGTACCTCTTGAACCAACTATTCAATGTCAGACTCGTAAATCTTGATAATCGAGCTATGGTCTAAATCAGAGTTACCGTTTTCTATGTGTTCTTGATATAAATCAGACAAGAGTTGGGTCATTGGTAAATTCAATCCAGCACCATTGGCCGCCTGCAGTGCAATAAGTAAGTCTTTCAACTGAAAAGAGGACTTGCCGCCATCACTAAAGTTCCCTGAAGACAATTTGGGCCACTTGGTGCTTAAGGCACTTGAGCCAGCCAATCCACTTGAAATTACATCAAAGAAATCTTGATCTGAAATCTTAAACTTTCTAGATAAGGACAAAGCTTCGGCGATCGCAACTAAGTTTCCTCCAACAAGAATTTGGTTACATGCTTTTAAACCTTGCGCGGATCCAAGTGCACCTACATGCTTAATTGAACTGCCAATGACTTTAAAGAACGGAAGTAATCGCGTGTAATCGTGACTACTTCCTCCCACCATTATTGAAAGGCGAGCTTCTTGAGCTCCCACATCACCACCACTGACAGGGGCATCAACGGCGCGAGCACCTTTCGTCCCCACAAGATCATTGATTGTGCTCATGCTCTCGGGTGACACGGTTCCCATCACAACAAGCAGGTCATCTTTTTCTAATGTCTCCAGCAGCCCAGTGTTTAATACCTCCAGCACCTCATCGCAATTAGGCAACACGGTAAGAATTACTGCAGCATCAAATGAACCAAGGCTTTCAGCGATAGAAACGGATTGAGAATCAAGATTCAAATATTTCTGGGGATTTCGATTCCACACTTGAATCCGAAATTTAGAGCTCAAATTACGCGCAACGGGTTCACCAATTGCGCCTAATCCAATTACTCCTATTTCGTAATGATGCATTTAGTTGCTAACCCTTAATTTCCTTAAGTTTTGTAATGGCTTCAGGAGCGAGGGAAACATCACCAACCGGGAGCCGCATATTTCCTAGGTTGGAGTTGTTAAGTATCTTTCCGGCCTCTTTAACTGCAGAAATGATGTCACCAAAAACAAATTCTGGCTTCAGGAATGAATTAACTGTATCGATAACAAACTTAAGTGTTTCCTCAGCTTCCTGTACTCGGCCCCCACGGTAGTTTCTGTATACCTCTGCCATTTGAGCAGGAAATAAATTTCCTAATCCACAAATTCCACCCGAAGCACCTTTTTGCAATGCTTGGATCAACAAGCTATCTGAGCCAACTAAGACTTTAACTTTTTTGTTAATGAAATCCTCAGCAGAACTAATGATGCCTGATGAATCCTTAACGCCCCATACTGGAATCTGTGATGCAACTGAACTTGAAATAGTCACAACCGTTGCTGGGATGTTGTATGCAATTATTGGGTGGGTGGTTTTACGAGCAATCAGTCGAAAAAATTCAATAAGATTCTCATCAGTTACTGGCCTGAAATAACTTGGCGCAGAAACCATGACGCCAGCGATCGGAAGATCCTCAGCAAACTCTAGATATTCCTGAATCTCAGCCAGCGAATTAGAAATGATGGTGGGAATCAGCAATTTTCCATTTGTGATATTAAGAAGGTCCGTAGTCACCCTCTTTTTTTCAGATAGTGACAGTGAGCTTCCCTCGCCAAAGGTTCCAAAGGGCACTAATCCGCTGACCCCCTTGCTCAGAAGCCATGCCCCATGCTCCTTGGTAGCCACATAATCCACCTTTTGGTCCTTGTTAAAGACGGTGAACTGCGGGACAAATAGACCCTCAATCATTGTGCGTAACCCCTCATCATTTTTGGGTAGAACTGCTCATTCTGCCCAGCCCGTCACCCCGTGTAACGGTCAGATAACTTCCAATAAATCCTTGCCATGACACTACCAATTGTGTGTCTTGGCACACTATAGTCTTGTCAATCGTTAACCGTTCACAAAGGAGAACACGATGAGAGTTAAGTCAAGTGGCCGCATTGTCGCTGCCATAGCTTCAATCGGTTTAGCAATGGGTGCAGTGGTTGGTGTGCAGGCAGCACCAGCGGCCACCGGCGCAAATTGCACCGTCAAGTCAACAACAAAGAATGCTGTGTGCGATCTTGTTATTTACGGCGCGCTACACAGAGTTACTTCATTAGATCCCAACAAGCCATCCACCGGTGGGTACACAGACTCTCAGATGGGTTACATCATCCAAGGCAAGTTGTATCGCTTTGATGCAAACGGAGTGCCACGTCGTGACCTTGTTGCCAAATCTGAAACAAGCGCGGATGGCAAGACCGTCACACACACCTTGCGTGATGCTAAGTATTCAGATGGCACAGTAATTACTGCAGCCGATGCAGTGAATGGATACAAGCGTTGGGTAGATCTAAAGATCTCATCTTCATATATTGAGCCAGTACAAAGCGTTATTGCAAAAGATGCGAAAACTTTGGTCTGGACTTTGAAGCGTCCATACCCAGATTTCAATTTTGCGCTAGCACAACAGTTCTTGGGTCTTCACCCAGTTGGCAAAACTGATACAGAAGCCAAAGCTGCGGAGTACTTCAAGAATCCTGTATCTGGTGGACCAATGAAGGTTAAGACCTTTGTTTCTGGAACAGATACCTTTGTACTTGAAGCAAATCCAAATTACTGGGCTAAGTCTCTTGTAAAGGAACTTCGAGTTGTAACCATTCCTGACGGAAACACACGTCAAGCAGCGTTCCAAGCTGGAACTATTGATTACGTAATGGAGCTTCCACTAGGAGCTAAAAACGTCAAGTGGGACAAGACCAAGTACCGCGTAAAGGGTGAACAAGATTCAGGTACCTTCATGTTGGCCTTTAACTTAGGTGTTGGTCAGCCAAATGCAGCACTTAAGGACAAGCGTGTACGCCAAGCCATCTCTTTGGCCGTTAACCGCGCAGACATCATGCGTAAGGCATTTGCAAACCTTGGTAAGCCAAATTGTGGTCAGCAATTCAATTACAACAATGAATATGCTCTCTGCTCCCTACCAAAGAATGGTGCGCGTGATCTTCAAGCAGCACGTAAGTTGCTTAAAGAGGCTGGATATGCGAATGGATTCAAGGTCAAGATGCATGTACCAAACCGTATCTTCTGGCAGGACGCAGCTCAGGTTGTTAAGGACAGCTTGAAGCTTGTTGGAATTGATGTAACTATTGACATGGTTACACCAGATTCTGCAATCACACCTGTGATCAACAAGCGTGACTGGGAAATGATGTGGTTCGGTAACAATGCTGCAACCCCAGTACTTCAGCTATCTAACTGGTTCAAGCCAGGTGGAGTATGGGCTGTGAATGCAAACATTCCAGATTCATTACTTACTGAGACAACTAAATTGCTGAATGAAGCTTCAGCAAGTGAGAGCAAAGCAGTTATCAGTGAGAAGCTAGCGGCTGTAGAAAAGATCGCTTTTGATCTTTCAGCATTTATTCCAATCGGAAACCGCTTCTATCTCGCTGGTAGCAACATCGGTGACAACATCGCCGAAGCTCTATTGCCAGGTCAGTTGCAATTCGTGATTGCGACTAACCCAGGGCTTCCTACCGACTAATAATCAACTAGTCGGCGGTTAGCGATAAGCCAAGTTATTCGAGGGTACTTGGCAAAAATGTCGAGAGCCTGGGTGTCTCTTAAGGGAGACACCCAGGCAATCGATTTTGTTCTGTTATGCCACTTGTGATGAGGGAAGGTAGATACTTAACCCGTGAATAGAAATGTATTTTTGCGCAAACTAGGTGGGCGCTTAATTCGAACCATATCAATTTCCTTTTGGGTCATGGTGATCTCCTATTCATTGATCAGACTTTCTCCAGGTGATCCTGCTGAGGCGCGTTTAGGAGCCGGTGCGGATCCAGCAGCTATAGATAAGTTGCGTGAAGATCTCGGGTTGAACGAAAACGCATTTACGGCCTTTATCAATTACTTCACGGGGGTATTGCAAGGAGATCTGGGCGTATCACTTGCTAATGATTTAGAAGTAATTGAGATTATAAAGCGCTCCTTCCCCGTTACATTGACCTACATTGTTCTCTCGGTATTTTTTGCATTCATCATTTCAATCCCTATTGGAACAATTATTGGTTGGTCAAATAAAGCTTCATCCGTATACGCATTTAGAGGAATTACATCAATAATCATCGCAACTCCAAACTTCTTTATTGCGATGCTCGGCATTCTTTTGTTCAGCGTTAAATTCAATTGGGCCCCGGTATTTGGTTATGTGGGTGAATTTCCAGAAAATCTCAAGTATTTATGGCTACCGGTAGCAATTAATACATTGATCCTGGTATCAATTGTTTCGAGAGTTCTACATACATCGGTTGTTGACACTAAGTCTGAAGAGTTTGTTGAAACTGGAATTATCCGAGGAGTAAGTCGTCCACGATTTTTCTGGTTCTACATCCTCAAGCCATCACTAGCTCCTACCGTCGTGCTTCTTTCATACATGATGGGAACCATGCTGGGTGGAACAGTAATTTTGGAGACTATTTTCTCTTTGCCAGGCATAGGACGCGAATTAGTAGGAGCTGTATTGGCAAATGACTTTCCGGTGGTTCAAGGAATTCTTTTGTTCTTTGGTGTCATAACTGTTTTCATAAGTTTTATTGGTGATCTTTTAGCGTACGCACTAGACCGGAGAGTGAAGCTATGAGCAGCAATCAAGCATTTCAACTGAACTCTTCTCGTAAAGAGAGAATCAAGGAGTGGATTGCACGTCCAGGTGGATTCGGAATTATCGCTGGGTGCGTCATGTTTGCCATGATTACCCTAGCCGGCATTTTGTATCCACTATTTGGCCCACATAGTCCTGATGAATTTGTTGGCGAATCACTCGAAGGTCCATCACTTGCACATCCGATGGGATTAGATCAGCTCGGCAGAGATGTGATGTCTCGAGTCTTCGCAGCGGTGCCAGCAGACATTGGAATTGCATTTCTAGGTGTAACAATTCCGCTTGTTATTGGTACCACAGTCGGAATTCTCATGGGTATTTCGAAGAACAAGCGGGCGGTTAGCGTCGTTGCCTCTCTTATCGATGGCATCAACTCATTTCCACTGTTAATTATTGCCATTGCCATGGTCACCTTCCTTGGCCCTGGATTGTTTAACGTGGTGATTATTTTGGCGCTCATGAGCTGGGCTAGATACGCCCGTATTGCAAGAACTAAAGCGGTAGTCGTTCTACAACAAAACTATATTGAAGCGGCCATATTGATGGGATATTCCAAGCGCCGAATGATAAGAAAACATGTTGCTCCTAACGTAACGTCAGAGAGCTTTGCCTACGCCCTAAGTGATTTTATTATTGTAATCATTATTGTGTCGGGCCTTTCCTTCCTAGGTTTTGCTGCTCGTCCACCGACGGCTGAATGGGGAGCGATGATTGCTGATGGTCGAACATTTATCGGTCAAGCTTGGTGGCTCACAGTGTTCCCAGGGCTTGCATTGTGTTGGTCTGCAATTTCACTCTCATTCATTGTCGAGGGACTTTCTCGCAGAGATCGAGGAGAATCATGAGTAATCCGCTAATTCAATTCGACTCTTTACGTATTGACGTTAAAGTAACTCGCACTCGTAGATTGACGATCGTTAATAGCGCTTCTTTTGATGTGCAGCCAGGTCAATTAATTGGACTCATTGGTGAATCTGGTTCAGGAAAAACGATGTTGTGTCGGTCATTGGTCGGAACACTCCACCGTAGAGGCGCATATATCCATTCCGGTTCCTTGACTTTTAACGGTAAGGATCTGGTTAATGCTTCTCCGAAGGAATGGCGAGACATTAGAGGTAAAGAGATTGGTTACATCCCACAATCTGCTTTGGCTGGTCCTAACCCTGTTTTAACTATTGGTGCGCAAATGGCTGAAGCGATTCAGCTGGGCGAAAAGATGGACAAGAATGTTGTTCGTAAGCGCGCAATTGAACTACTTGAGATCGTTCAAATACGCCGACCAGAGGTAGTTCTCAAGCAGTATCCATACCAACTTTCGGGCGGTATGAAGCAGCGCGTCATGATTGCTTGTGCAATTGCGCGAGATCCTAAGTTGATTGTGGCTGATGAACCAACGACTGGTCTTGATGTGACAGTTCAAGCCGAAATCATGCAGTTACTAAAGCAGATACGTAAGGATCTCAATACTTCAATTATTCTTGTTTCACACGATCTTCCGCTGATCAATGAGGTCTGTGATGACATTGTGATCATGCATGCAGGATCAACCGTAGAAAAAATTCCTTCTGCAAAGATTAAGGCGACACGACATCCATATACCGAGGCGTTGTACAGATCTAGAATCGATTTAGTTGAACCACGTGGAAAGCTTGTAACAATTAAGGGGCAGCCTCCAACAGTTGGTGATTGGCCAGTTGGATGCCGTTTTGCAGGCCGCTGTGACTATGCACAACCAGAGTGCTCGACAGATGTTGAACTCCCAATGATTTCACTCGGAGCCAATCAAGTTACTCAATGCATACGTCATGCTGAAATTTGGGGGAAGTAAGTGAATTTATTAGAAGCATTTGATGTAAGCGTCACCTTCAAAACTTTTGGATTTGAAGTCCAAGCAGTAAAAAATGTTAATTTTGTACTTCCACAGGGCAAGGTTGTAGGCATTGTGGGCGAATCAGGAAGTGGTAAATCCACATTTGCACGCGTCTTATCAGGTTTGCAAGAACCAACAGGTGGGTATGTCACTTACATGGGTTCACCAATCCAAGATGGTAAACACATCTATAAGGGCGAATTACGCAAGGCCGTACAAATGGTCTTCCAAGATCCTTATGGAAGTTTGAATCCACGTATGCGCATCATCAATGCAGTTGCAGAGGCAGTGCGCGTGCATCAAAATCCAAATAAGGCTGAGGCGCAACAGATTGCACTTGATTTGCTCAAGCGAATGGGAATCAGCGAAATTGATGCCTTTAAGTACCCATCTTCACTTTCCGGTGGCCAACGCCAACGTGCCTCAGTGGCGAGAGCCCTGTCGGTTCAGCCAAAGATTCTAATTGCCGATGAACCAACATCAGCAATTGATCAAAGTGCACAGTCACAACTTTTGGAACTTTTTAGTGAGCTGATCCACGATGGTTTATCAATTGTCCTTGTGTCTCATGACCTTGGAGTTATTCGATACCTGACTGATGATGTTTATGTGATGCAAAACGGTGAGTTTGTTGAGTCAGGTTCCTCTACAAAGATATTTGAAAATCCTTCAAATGCTTACACACAGAAACTAATTGCTTCAATTCCATCTTCCGGCAAAAAGTAGAACATTTTGTGAACCAAGTTGTTTGGTGTCAATGGAGCGACATTTTTGTGCCGCAGGGCTGGAAATTGATTAGTGCGCCAGTTGACACCTTACGTAACTCTGATTTCGCTGAAATAACAATCTATATACCAACATATATGGGTGGCAAGAAGTCTCTGGATCCAATTTCAGATTTAACAAACCTAAAAACTGTTCAGTTATTGACAGCTGGGTATGAAGATGTAATTCCATTTATGCGAGACGAACTAACATTGTGCAATGCTCGAGGCGTGCATGACTTCTCAACCTCAGAGTTAGCTATCTCTTTAATTCTGGCTCACTACAAAGATCACCGCGAGTTTGCTCAGAGTCAAAGTCAAGGATCGTGGAATCACAAAACAACTGGATCCACCTACGGTAAAGAAATTGCAATCATCGGGGCCGGATCTGTTGCCCAGCGGTTAAAGAGCATGCTTGCCCCTTTTGAATGCAAGGTCACCATGTTTGGACAAAGTGCCAGAGATGGGGTCGAAGCGATCTCGACAGTGCAAGCCACTGTAGGAAAGTTTGATTGTGTCGTTCTATTGGTGCCCTTAACTGCGAGCACGCAGAATCTGGTCGATGCTGCCTTTCTAAAGGCTATGAAAGATGGTGCCTTGCTCGTCAATGTCGCTCGGGGACCGGTAGTTAACACCGATGCATTGTGTGCAGAACTAGCAAGCAAAAGGCTTTTTGCCGCCTTAGATGTGACAGATCCAGAGCCCCTCACAAACGGACACCCATTGTGGAGTTACGAAAACTGCACAGTGATTCCTCACGTGGGTGGCGACTCAACAGCTTTCGAACCACAAGCACGAGCATTTTTGGCTGAACAATTTAAAAGAATTGCGCAAGGCATGCAACCAATAAACATTGTCGATTGGAAAAACCAATGAACTTTTCAGTTATTGCATCTTTTGCAGTTGCCCCAGAATCAATTGATTTCTTCCAGGAGAATTTGAGAAAACTGGCAGCAAGTACGCAGCAAGAGCAGGGTTGCCTTGAATATGAAGTGCACAAAAACTCAGAAGTTGAGGGCGGATACTTCATTGTTGAAAAGTATGTGACATACGAAGATTATCTGCTGCATCGAGAGAGTGCGCACATTCTTGAATTCAGAGCCGCAGTTAGTGATCTCTTTATCAATCCGCCGGTTGTCTTTCGCGGCAGTAAAGCCTGGTAGATCGCTTCTTAGTTTTCAGTTTTTCGCAAAGATTTCTTGGAAGGCTTCGCCTTTGCTTTTTCATTCAAGTACACAAACCAGCCGTAGAGCGCTGAAATAATCAAGAATGGCGCCTCTGATGCGAGAGCTGCGATGAAATCAATTCCAACTCGTGAAGGCCTAAAGCCGTCAAGCAAAATCGTAAAGAGCAAGGCAGTTCCGGCAAAAGCCAATGGGGGAGTTACGGCAGAAACATAGGTTGTTCCGGGGCGACCAAAACGTAGCGAGGCAAAGGTTGCCGCACAAATTGCGATTCCCGTAAGGATTCCAACGCCGGTACGGATCGTCATTTCAATGAAAACGAAGAAGCCGATGAAGAGAAACTGTAAAACAACGATGCCTTGCTTCTTTAATCCAGGACCCTGGATTTGAATCTTCTGAAGTGTGCTCATTTCTCATCTACCTCTTCTGCATCAATGTAATCATCGCCAGTTTCTAGTTCAGCGTTTTTCAGTTCGCGAACATCCCCAGGGGCTTCAGGATACTCAATAGCCAACTTATCTTTATCCCCAGCAACTCCCAGATTATGAATTCGACGAGCAGGTGCCAAGACTGTCTTTTCTGCCGTTGGCACCAAATCTTCATACGCCTTAGATGTAGTTGAGATTGCTTTACCGACGGCCACAATCTTGGTGTGTAGCAAGGTGATGTTTTTTAGAAAAGTGCTGGCAACCTTTTGGATCTCATCAGCATTTTCTGCCAACTTATTGCGAGTGAAGATGTAACCAATTGTGCGAAGCAGCGCCATCATTGAGGTTGGAGTTGCAACGGTAACGCCAACTTTAAAGGCCTTTTCCAGAAACATCGGATCAAGGCGCAAAGCCTCTGATAGCAAGGTTTCAAAGGGAACAAAGAGAACGACAAAATCCGGTGAGCCTTGGGATTTGTGATACCCACGCTTTGCGAGCGCTTCGACATGCTTTAACAAATCCTTGGTGTGCATCTGCAAGTACTCATCACGTTGTGCTTGATCATCAGTTCCGAAAGCTTCTAGGAAACGTTCAAAGGGAAACTTAGAATCAATAAACAATTGTGAGCCGCCAGGCATGTTCACCGTGACATCTGGAATACCTGATGAATCAGAATCTGTGGTTGAACGTTGCGCCGTGTATTCATGTCCTTCACGCAGCCCTGCCTGTTGGAGCAAGAGCTCTAGTTGCGCCTCGCCAAATTTTCCACGGGTTTGTGAATTAGATAAAGCACCGGCAATCTTCTTGGTTTCATCAAAGATAGATTCAGAAGCGCGACGCATTTCAAGAATGGTTGTATTGAGCTTTGCTTCGGCTTCAGTACGTATGCGATTTGCCTCGTTTGATTGAGTCGTTAACTTTGAAACCGAATCCTTAACCGCCAACAGCTCAGCATTTAATGTGATCGCTGTTTCTGTCTTTTTGCGTTCGGCATCTAGTTGAGCCTTGTAATCATCGAGCAGGGCTTGATTGCCTGATGAATCCTTGGATTTCAGGGCTGACAACAGGTATCCGATCGCAGATCCTGCGAAAAGTCCTATTAATAGGGTCACTACGTAAGCGGGCATGGGCCTATCGTGGCAGGGAGCACTGACAATCCCGCGTAGGCTTACCCCAGTGAGCCTCTCTATCGGAATCGTCGGACTGCCAAACGTCGGAAAGTCGACCCTTTTTAATGCTCTGACTAAGAACAACGTTCTGGCCGCTAACTACCCCTTTGCCACCATCGAACCCAATGTGGGAATCGTGGGAGTGCCAGATGAGCGCCTAGCCAAGCTAGCCCAGATCTTTTCTTCAGAAAAATTACTTCCTGCCACGGTTTCCTTTGTTGATATCGCCGGAATCGTAAAAGGTGCATCCGAAGGTGCCGGCCTTGGTAACAAGTTCCTAACAAATATTCGTGACACTGATGCAATCTGTCAGGTGATCCGAGTTTTTAATGATGGCGATGTGGTTCACGTCGATGGTCGAATCGATCCAGCATCAGATATGGAAACAATTAACACCGAATTAGCGCTCGCCGATTTACAGACAATTGAAAAGGCAATTCCGCGTCTGGAAAAAGAAGCTCGCGTTGCCAAAGAAAAGGCACCAGTTCTTGAAGCGGTAAAAGCTGCCAATGATTGGTTGCAATCTGGAAAGCCTTTGTCGCAAAGTTCAATTGATCGCGAGCTGTTGGCTGAGCTTCACCTGTTAACTGCTAAGCCTTTCTTGTATGTCTTTAATGTCGATGCTGCCGAATTAAATGATCCAGAACTAAAGTCAAAGCTACAGGCACTTGTTGCACCAGCTGAAGCAATTTTCTTGGATGCAAAAACAGAAGCAGAACTAGCAGAACTCAGCGATGAGGATGCATTGGAATTGTTGCAATCAATTGGTTTGAAAGAACCAGGTCTTGCAACCTTGGCACGTGTTGGTTTCGATACTTTGGGATTGCAGACATATTTAACTGCAGGTCCAAAAGAAGCTCGCGCGTGGACGATTCACAAAGGTGACACCGCACCCATGGCCGCTGGTGTTATTCATACTGATTTCCAAAAGGGATTTATTAAGGCTGAAATCGTCAGCTTTGAAGATCTCATTGCCGCAGGATCTATGGCTGAAGCGAAAGCTAAGGGCAAGGTTCGTATGGAAGGCAAGGAATATGTAATGGCCGATGGAGATGTAGTGGAGTTCAGATTCAATGTCTAGCAAACCAATTTCGATAAAGCGCCAACCACACCTAAAGGATCTACCTGTAAAGACCCGCGATAACCTGCGTAACGTAGCGATCATTGCCCACGTTGACCACGGAAAGACAACACTGGTTGATGCCATGTTGTGGCAATCCGGTGCATTCGCTGCACACAAGGTTCAGGGCGAAGGTCAAGACCGCATGATGGATTCAATGGATCTAGAACGCGAAAAGGGAATTACGATCCTTGCCAAGAACACCGCAGTTAAACGCGGCGACACAATCGTTAACATCATTGATACTCCGGGCCACGCCGACTTTGGTGGCGAAGTAGAGCGCGGACTTGAAATGGTTGATGGCGTTATCTTGTTGGTTGATGCTTCAGAAGGTCCACTGCCACAAACACGTTTCGTTTTGCGTAAAGCACTTGAAAAGAATTTGCCAGTTATTTTGTTGATCAACAAGGTTGACCGTCCCGATTCACGTATTGCTGAAGTTGTTGATGAAGCGTACGAACTGTTCCTTGATCTTGGAGCAAATGAAGAGCAGATTGAATTCCCAGTTGTCTATGCATCAGCTAAAGCTGGTCGTGCATCATTGACACGTCCTGCAGATGGTGGAATGCCAGAAGAAGCAAACCTTGATGTTTTGTTTGACACTATCTTCTCTGCAATTCCAGCTCCTGTTTATCACGAAGGTGCGCCATTGCAGGCACACGTTACAAACCTTGACTCATCACCATTCTTGGGTCGTCTTGCACTATGTCGCGTACGCGAAGGTGTTATTAAAAAGGGCCAATCTGTTACATGGATTAAGACAGATGGAACAACAGAGCGCGTAAAGATTTCAGAGCTATTGATCACTGAAGCGCTAGATCGCGTTCCAGCACTAGAAGCACACCCTGGCGACATCATCGCGGTAGCCGGTATCGACACAATTACATTGGGCGAAACCCTGGCTGATAATGAAAATCCACATGCACTTCCTTTAATCATTGTTGATGAACCATCTATTTCGATGACAATCGGTATCAATACATCACCACTAGCGGGCAAGAGCGGCAAATTGCTTACTGCTCGCCAAGTTAAGGGACGTCTGGATGCAGAGCTAGTTGGTAACGTCTCATTGCGCGTTCTTAATACTGATCGCCCAGATACTTGGGAAGTTCAAGGTCGCGGAGAACTGCAGCTAGCTGTGCTTGTTGAAATCATGAAGCGCGAAGGTTTCG
>Ga0208596_1000353_pt1 | contig 15015 bp, 11 predicted proteins | sample LakMenEpi12Jul11_FD_150686 | JGI IMG/M metagenome (GOLD analysis project Ga0208596, IMG submission 150686) | Freshwater microbial communities from Lake Mendota, WI - 12JUL2011 deep hole epilimnion (SPAdes) | ecosystem: Environmental > Aquatic > Freshwater > Lake > Epilimnion/Euphotic zone ...
CCCTGCGGCGTGGCCTCGACGGTCTTGCGCCACACGCCGACCAGTTCGCGGAACTGGTCGAAGGCCTCCGGACGATAGCCGGGGTCCGTCAACTGCGCGGTGAACAGCTGCAACTGCAGGTCGAGGTCAGCGGGTGGCACCGTCGATCCCATCAGGAACGCGTCCTCGTCCACCGACACCCCGAGCGACCAGTTGCGGCCCGCGAGGATGCGCTGCAGCTCGTCCACCGAGTGCTTGCCGAGCCCCGCGTTGCCGAACGCGTTGTCGATCCAGAGCTCGAGGCCCGGCTGGTCCTTCGGCATCACCCGCTGCCCGTCGCCGAAGCGCACCTGCACCGACACGCGATCCTTCTGGTAAGGCGTGCGCTTGAGGTTCAGCAGCACGCCGTTGGCGAACTTGACCTGTGTCACGCCGAGGTCGGCCACCTCGCTGCGCGCGACGATCTGCCCGGGCGTGCCCGGATCCGCATACGCGAAAGCGGCCGTGCTCGCCGCTTCCGGCGCCGCCACCGCGACCGCACGGCTCGCGCCATAGGCCGCGAGGATCGCCTCTGCGGGCTTCTCGAGCGTGACGGCGGTCGACATGAAGATGCGCGGCGGGTCCTCGCCCCAGGCGGCACGAAACGCCGCCTCGACCTCGGCCCGCGTGATACCGGCTGCGGCCACCTCGAAAAGGCGCAGGTCCTCGGCGGGCGTGGTGAACACCGTGCGACCATCGAACTCGCCCACCAAGGCATTGGCGAGGTTGCGGCTGCGACGCGTCGCCGCGCCCTCGGCGGCGTTGCGGTAGGCGGTGCGCAGGTTGCTCAACTGCTCCTGCAACTCCGCATCGCTGAAGCCGTGCTGCAGGGCGCGACGCAGCTCCTGCTCGCCGACCGCGAGCGCGGCCTGCCAGTTCTCGGGCTTGGAGACCACGCTGACGGAGGGCCCCTCGGCCAGGTCGAACGCGCCCGAGTAGTCCGCGCCGCCGCTGATCAACACCGTGCCCGGCTTGCGGGTCAGGGTGTCGAAGCGGCGCGACAGGATCGAGAAGCCGAGATCGCGCACGAGGTTCATGCGGCGATCGGCAGCCGTATCGGGCGTGAGCACATAGGGCCGTTGCGGACCGAAGCTGATGACCGTGGGCAGCGTGGGGTCCTGGAAGTAGCCCGCAGCGAGCTTGGGCGTCGTGACTTGGCCGAGCCTCGGCTGGACGATCGGCGTCGCCGGGCGCTGCCAATCGCCGAACTGGGCGCGGATCTTTTGCTCGACCGCCGCCGGGTCGAGGTCGCCCACCACCACGAGCAGCGCGTTGTCGGGCCGGTACCAGCCCTGGTAGAGGGCGAGGAAACGCTCGCGCGGCGCGTTCTTGATGACTTCCTCCGTGCCGATGGGTAGACGCTGGCCGATGGGGCTCTCGGGGTAGAGGAAGTTCAGGCGGGCCACCAATGCGCGGAACTGCGGCGAGTCGCGGGTGCGTTTCTCGGAGAGGATCACGCCGCGCTCGCGGTCGATGGCCGCGGGCGAGAGCAGCAGCCGGTCGGCGGTCTCACGCATCAGCATCAGCGACTTGTCGACGAGTTCGTCGCGGGTGTCGGGCAGGTCCAGCTGGTAGACCGTCTCGAGGAAGCTGGTGTACGCGTTCGTGTCAGGGCCGAAGGCCAGCCCCAGCCGCTCGAGCAGCTTCACCATCTCGCCCTCGGGGACGTTCTGGCTGCCGTTGAACACCATGTGTTCGAGGAAGTGCGCGAGGCCGCGCTGGTCGTCGGCCTCCATCATGGAACCGACCCCGAAGCGCATGCGCACCGCCGCGGTCTTGCTCGGCAGCGCATTGCGCATCAGCGCGTAGCGCAGGCCGTTCGGCAACTGCCCGTAAGTGACCGCCGGGTCGGGCTTGAGCTCCGAGGCCTCGTGCGCCCAGATGCGCCGCTCGCGCAGGGCGTCAAGCGTGGCGGGCGCTAGCGCGGGGGTGGCGGCGCCCGCAGCGGGGACCTGCGCACGCGCCGACGCGGCCGCGGGCTTGTCCGCCCCGCCGGGGGCAGTGGCGCAACCGGCGAGCGTAAGGAGGGCTGCGAGGCCTGCGACGCGCAGCGCGCGCAGGAACGGACGGTCGAGGATGGGGTGCGTCATACCCCCAAAGATAACCCATCCCCCGCCGCCCGGCGAGGCGGCGGGGGGTGGGTCGATCGCTCGTTACTTCCCCAGCACCGCCATCAGGTCGATCGTGACGCCGGAATCTCTCGGGCTACCGGCCCGCTTGATCACCGCCGGGGATTCGAGCTTGTCAGCGACCTCACGCAGGATCGCCGCCATCGCCTTGGCTTGCCGCGAGCCGAGGCTTGGGATGGTCAACGAGGCCGCGCTCACCGACCCGCTATCGGAGCTGCACTGCACATACACGCTCTTGGGAATCACCGGCGGTGGGGGCTTCTTCCAGGACGCGACGCTAAGAGTGCCGCTCTCGGTAACCTGCAGGGTCAGATCAGACATTTTCAATCCTCCTCGTGGTCTGTGGGGTCACTTGATCAAGGAAAAATCGGTCCGGGAAGCGGGCGCGATGCGGCCAAAGACGCCATACGGCGGGCGTCCGCATCGTTGCGTGCCGGACCGCCCAATCCGTCAAGATAGTCGAGCAGCGGATGCGGAGACGGCAACACCGCGCGCAGCATCGAATCCGCCTCGCGCCACGCCACAATCGCGTCGCGAGATGGCGCCTCGAGAGATGTACGGTTCTGCGCCACGGCGAGGGCGATATCGATACGTGCGACATCCGGGTGCGCCGACCCGAGCTCCGCCCGTGCGCGACGCGAAGCCTCGGCCAGCTCCCTGACGGCCTCTCCGCCCCGGCCCCGTCCCATTTCGACGAGGCCCCTCAACCACGCCCATCGGTGGCTCTCGCCCGATGCTGAATCCGATGGATCGCGAAGACTGGTCAACAAGGCGGAGATGTCAGCCGTGGTCCGCTTGTCGAGACCTGTCCTGACGTCCAGAGTGGCCTCAGCGAGGACCAAATCCTCCCTGACTCGACGTTCCGACGACGACATCGTCACGAAGCGAGATCCGATCTGGTCGCGCGCCGAGTCGAGTTGCCGGCGCGCCGCCACCAAGTCCCCGCTTGACGCAAGCACTTCAGCGACACGCAAGCGCCAGACGGGATCTCGTTCGAAATTGCGGAGGACATGCGAGAGCGCGGGACGTTCAAACTCGCGCAACCACTGCCGCGCGAGCCCAGGCCGACCGACGACCACACAGTACTGCAACCAGACCTCGTGCGCCCGTCGCGAGAGGTAATTGGTGTTCCCGAACAAGGCGGCATCGCTTGCCATCAGGCGCAATATGTCTGACCAACCCTCTCGGTAATCGCCTATGCGCAACAGCGTCGCGGCGAGCAGCAAGCGGCTCTGAGGCCTCTCTGGTTCCGGCAGGAGCGCCAACCGGTCCCGCACGTCCGCGAGTTTCCGGCCCCGGTCCACGGCATCGTCGCGCAGGCCATCCACCCTGATCCGGTCAACCAACCCGGTGAACACCGTCCCGTCATCCCGAGCTTCGCGCGCCGCCTCGATCTTCCGGTCAAAGTGCCGGGATGCCTCGGCACGATCCCCGATCGACTCCGACCACTGTCCCTCGAGGTCGTGCACGGCCGCACGTTCGCGCGGCCGTAACAACGCCGGGTCGGTGACCGCGCGGATCTCGTCCAGCTTCTGCCGCGTCCTGTCGAAATCGTCCTGTGATATCGCGTAGTACCCTTCCGATATCAGCGCTTCGACAGCTTGGTCCATGTCACCTCTGCTGAGGGCGGCGCTCGAGATCCGGGCGGACGCAGCGCCCGCGCCGGCAAGATCACCCTCTTTGGCGTAGACCTCCCACAACTGGTCGAGGATCTCTTCCCGTAGCCGGGGCTGTTCCGCCAGGCGCACATCCAGCTGGCGGGTGACGATATCCCGGACGCTCCCGCTTGCGGAACCCGCATAGCCGGCGGCATCAGCATCGCGGATAACTGCAAAGATTAGATCCTTTGTCGCCTCACTGCGCCCCGCCTCCGCACGCGCCTCCGCTGCGCTGCGCTCCGCGCGCTGCGCCTGCAGCACGGCGACCACGCTCACCGCGACGAGCGCGAGCGCGGCGGCGGCGGAGGCCGCGACGGCGAGGCGGTTGCGCGCCACGAACTTGCGCAGCGCGTAGGTGCGTGACGGCGGCACCGCCGAGACGGGCCGTCCCTCAAGCCAGCGCTCGAGATCGTCGCGCAGCGCCGCGGCGGAGGCGTAGCGCCCCTCGGGCGCGGGCGCGAGCGCGCGCATCAGCATGGCATCGCCGTCACCGCGCAGCATGCGCGTGAGGGTCTGGGGCGTCGAGGACCGCGCCGCCGCTGCTTCCGCCGACACCGTCGTCCGGCTCGGCACGCGCAGGTCGGACTCGACGATGGCCTGTTCGTACTCGGCGCGGGTGCCGCGGCGCAGCGTGTAGGGTGTCTCGCCGGTCAGCAGTTCATGCAGGACCACGCCCAGGGAGTAGATGTCCGAGGCGACCGTGAGCCGCTTGCCCTGCACCTGCTCCGGGCTCGCGTAACGCGGCGTCATGGCGTTCACGCCTTCGCGGGTGAGCGCGGGCCCTGCGTCTGCGGCGCCCTCCTCGAGCCGTGCGATGCCGAAATCGAGCAGCCGTACCTCGCCTTGCGGCGTGACCAGGATGTTGGCGGGCTTGAGGTCGCGGTGGATGACGAGGCTGCCGTGTGCGTACTGCACGGCCGACAGCACCTGCAGGAAGATCCGCACGCGCGCACGCGGATCGAGCCGCGCCGTGTCGCAGAACGCGGCGAGATCGCGGCCCTCGACATATTCGATAGCGAGCCACGGACGGCCGACGGCATCGACGCCCGCGTCGTAGAGCCGTGCGATGTTCGGATGCTCGAGCGCCGAGAGGATGTCGCGTTCGCGCGCCATGCGTGCCGCGAGGTCCGAGGCCCAGGCGAGCCGCGGCAGCTTCAGGGCGACCTTGCGCTTGAGCGTGCCGTCCGCGCGCTCGGCGAGCCACACCGCGCCCATGCCGCCCTCGCCGATCGGGCGCAACAGGCGATACGGACCGACCTCGGTGCCCGGAGCGAGCGCACCGGCGGTACCGCCCGTGCCCACACCCGCCTCCTGCGGCCACGGCCCGGTCAAAAGGCCCGGGATGACCGGCAACGCCTCCATGAAATCCTCGGTCTCGGCCTTGGCCTGCAAGGCCAACAACTCGCGCAGCGTGTCGCGGAAGCGGTCATCGGGCGCCGTGAGGGCGTCGATGAACGCCTCGCGCTCGGCGGCCGCGCGCGACATCGCCTCATCGAGCAACGCGCTGATGCGCGGCCAGTCGGCTTCGATGTCGGAGAGCGTGCCCATGCGTCGCGCCTGCGCTCCGGGCCGCCGCTATTTGAGCAGGCGCGCGAGCAGTGCGCGGGCCTTGTCCCAGTCGCGGCGCACGGTGCGGTCGGTGAGGCCGAGCACCTCGGCGATCTCCGGGTCGCTCATGCCACCGAAGTAGCGCATCTCCGCGACCTTGGCGAGCCGCTCGTCCACGCGCGCGAGGTGCTCGAGCGCATCGTGGATCTCGAGGATCTCCTGCTCCGGCAGGTTGCCGGCCTCGCCCAGCACGCCGTCACCGAGGTCGGTGTCGAGGGTGAGCGCCGCCTCGCCGGCGCCGCGTCGCGCCGCACTGCGTTGGCGCGCGAAGTCGACGATGATCGAGCGCATCACCTGCGACCCGTAGGCCATGAAGTGGTTGCGGTCCTCGGGCGCCACGCGCGCCGCATCGCGGAAGCGCAGGTAGCATTCATTGACGAGCGCCGTGGTGTCGAGCAGTTGGTCTCGCCGGTGCGGCGCGAGGCGTTGGTGGGCGATCTTGCGCAGTTCCGGATAGAGCAGACCGAAGATGGCATCGAGCGCGGCGGCATCGCCATCCCGCGCGCGGACCAAAAGCTGAGTGACGTCCCCCATGCATGGCTAGCATAGCCCTCGTTTTTGACGATATGCCACCGGTCTTTCGGCAGGTTGGAGCACCCCCCCGTCGCGGCGCCGGATCAGCCGGCACCATCGCCGCCCGTGCAACGGGCAGCCACCATGGCGGGGTCCCGCTCGCCCGCGGCGGCTTCACGCGCCGCGCAAGCGGCAAGGGCCGCGACCGGGTCGACGGGCGCCGCATCGGATCTGGCGAAGTCATCGGCCGTTCCGGCCTCCACGGCCGCTGCCTCCGGCAGCGCGCGGATCATGCGCCGGGCCGCGGCGCCGACCACATCTCCGGCCTTGCAGCGCTCGCCGACGCACAGCACGGACGCGAATGCGCGCATGTACCAGGTGCCGCTCGACGCGCCCGGCGCCGCAACACAGCCCTGCTGCCAACCGCGGGCGTGCAGCGCGCTGGCGACCTCGGCCGGCGGCGCGGCGTCCGGGTCCGCGCCTTGGGTCATCTCGTTGAAACGGCGGCAGACGGCGAGATCGACCCCGTCCACCTCGACCACGTCCGTCGCAGCGGCCGACCAGCGGGGCGCACCGGCACCCGCCTGATCGGGGACGATGAGGCCGACGGGCCATTGCGGCGCCCGGCCGTAGCCCAGACGGTCATCGAACAGGCGGACTTCACCGGCCTGTGACGACCCCTGCTCGAAACGCAACACCGCACTCGCGTCGTTGCGGGCGAGACCGTTGTCCCCGACCGCCCGGTCCAGCGCGGTCTGCAGCTCGCCGCCGGCCTTCAACAGGTAAGAGGCGTGGATGTGGGCCTCCTGCTGCGTCACCCTCGTGGCCCCGTCGTCCAGCGTGATCGCGGCGGCGCTCACCGCCAAAGACACGAGGGCGAGGGTCATCTGGCTGGCGCCGAGGGCGAAACCGCGCGCGCCACGAGGGCGGCGGCGGCGGAGGTTCAAGGGGGGCTGGGTGCGGGTCATGTCCGTTCTCCATTCCGGGGCAACCCGCCTTACGCAGACTCCCCGGCGGCACGGACATCTTTTTCCCGCCGTCTACCTCAAACCGCGAAGGCGCGCATGAACCAGGTGCCGGAGGAGGCGCCCGGCTCGGCCACGCAGCCTTGGTTCCAGCGATGGGTGCGCACGGCGGTCTTGATGTCGGTCGGGGGCTTTGCCTTGGCATCCTCGCCCTGGGTCGCCTGATTGAAGCGGCGGCAGACGGCGAGATCCACGCCCCGCACCTCCACCACATCAGCCGTCTCCTCGGACCAACGCGGTTGGCCCTCCACCGACTCATCGACCAACAACCCGGTCGGCCATGCAGGGAGCCGCCCGTAGCCGAGCGCCTCGTCGAAGAGGTGGACGCGGCCCGGATTCGATTGGCCGTCCTCGAAAGACACGAACTCGTCGGCACGGTCGTGCGACAGGCCATTGTCGTCGACGGCCCTTCTGAGGGCGCCCTGCAGGACGCCGCCGACCTTCTGCAGGTGCACGACGTGGATCCCCGCCCGTTGATGGTCCATCTCCCCTATGCCCGCGCTGCCGAGCGAATAGGCCGTCGCGCTCACCGCCAACGAGACGAGGCCAAGGGTCACTTGGGCCGCGGTGATCACGAATCCCGATTGACTGCGGCGGTGCCGGCCCACGGGGCCACGGGCGGAAATCCGGGCGGAGGGGGTACGGCTGGGAAGCGGCAAGGTCATGTCGGCTCTCCGGGCGGCGTTGGGGACGTAATATCCGGTACGCGAATTCCGGTCCGAAGCGGACATAATCCTCGCTGCAATATTCTCCTATACGGCAGTCGCCCCCGATCCCCGACCGCCCCGCAGGAGGTATTCCTGGGTGCCGCGGTGGTAGATGTGGTCGGTGTCGAGCGCGGCCGAGCGGGCGTACTGGAACGCCGGCGCGAGCGATTCGTAGATGGGCTCGAAGCCGCGCTGCTCGGTCATGTGGAAGAGTTCCGCGAAACTCTCGATCACGAAATACGCCGGCTGCAGATCCGAGATCTCGTAGTCGGTGCGCATCACGCGGTCGACATTGAGGTGGATGCGGTGCGGCGAACGGCCCTCGAGCGCGAACACCGTCTCGGTGGGGCCGGAGAGGATGCCGGCGCCGTAGATGCGCATCTGGCCTTCCTCGAGGATCAGCCCGAACTCCACGGTGTACCAGTAGAGCGCGGACAGGGCTTTCAGCCGGTTGTAGCGCAGCGCTTTCCAGCCGGCGCGGCCATAGGCCGCAAGGTACTCGGCGAACACCGGGTCGGCGAGCAGCGGCACATGACCGAAGACGTCGTGGAAGACATCGGGTTCCTGGACGTAATCGAACTGCTCGCGACTACGGATGAAGTTGCCCGCCGGGAAACGACGGTTGGCGAGGTGGTAGAAGAACACCTGGTCCGGGATCAGCATCGGCACCGGCACCACGGTCCAGCCGGTGAGCGCGCGGAGCTTTTCATTGAGCGCGCCGAGTTCCGGGATCCCGCCGCGGCCAAGTTCGAGCCGCTCGAGCCCGGACATGAACTCGCGGCAGGCACGCCCCGGCAACAGCGCCATCTGCCGCGCGTAGAGATCGTCCCAGATGCGGTGTTCCGTCGCCGAGTAGTCCCGCTGCGCCGGCTCGAGCCAATCCTCACCGAGCCCCGCGGGCTTGCGCAGCGGCGCGACGAACACCTCCGGCGGCAGCGCCGGGATGCGCGAATAGTCGCAGGCGGCGCTCGCCCCTGCGACGGCGCCTGTCATCCCGGACCCGCTCAACGCGGCTCCATCCAGCGCGGCACCTCCTTCACGAAAGGCTTGATGCCGAGCTCCGAGTAGACCGCCGACGGGTCGATGCTGCGGCCTTGCGTCACCACCAACGCGATGCGCCGCAGCGCCGTGATGTCCTGCGTGGGATCACCGTCCACCAGCACGAGGTCGGCGAGCTTGCCCGGCTCGATGCTACCGCGGTCGGCGAGCGTGCGCGTGTACTTGGCGCCGTTCCAGGTGGCGATGCGCAGCACCTCGCCCGCCGGGATGCCGGCCATCGTGTAGAGCTCGAGTTCGCGGTGCAGCGTGAAGCCCTCGATCTCGTCGGTGCCGGCCACCAAGGGCACGCCGGCGCGGTGCAACCGTCCGACGAACTCGATCATGCGCGCATAGGACTTGTTGTAGAGCGCATGCAGCCGCTCGTTCGGGATGTCCATGCCGCCGCTCATGCGGGCGCGCTGGAACGACGCCGGCATGTTCGGCAGGATCGCGGCGAAGGCCTCCGAGGCTTGGCCGTCGCGCTGACGCAGGAAATCGAAGGTGGTGAGCGTCGGGTCGATCACCGTGCCGCGGTCCTTCAGCAGCTTGATGAAGCCCTGCACCCGCGGACCGTCGAAATCGAGCCCCGCACTGCGCTCGGCGGGGAGGTAAAAGCGCTGCAGCGTGCGCGTGTCGGTCTTCTCATCGACCAGGAAATTGAGCATCACCTGGTTGATGTGGTTGACCTCGTCGAAGCCCGCCTCCACCACTTCCTCGGCGCGCAGGAAGGCGGGCACGTGGCCGCTCACGCGCAGACCGCGCGAATGGGCGTAGGCCACCGTCTCGCGCAGGTGCTGGCGCGGGAAGCTGTTGTAGACCTTGATCTGGATGTAGCCATGCGCGGCGTACCAGTCGACGGCCCGCTTGGCCCCCTCGAGGTCGCTCACGACGAAGCCGTTGCGCGCGCTGTAGGGGCTCTCGCCCTCGAGGAAGCCCGCGGCGACGATCTGCGGGCCGAACACGCGGCCATCGGCGGTCTCTTCGATGATCTGTTGCAGCGTCGCATTGTCGTTGCCGACATCGCGCGTGGTGGTGACCCCCGCCGCGAGGTTGAGCCCGCCGCCCCAGCGGCCGACATGACCGTGCATGTCGTAGAGGCCGGGCAGCAGCACGCGGCCGGCGGCATCGATCTGCCGGGTCGCCGTGAAGCCGCCGAGCGGAGCATCGGAAGACACCACCGCCACGATGCGTCCGCGCTGGATGTAGACATCGCGCAGGCCATCGTGCAGCCGCGCGTTCTCGGCGTCGAACACGCGCGCGTTGCGGATCACGCTGAGGCCCGGCATGGGCTTGGCGAGGCGCGCGGTCATCGTGCCGAGCAGCTCCGCTTCCGCTGCCTTCTGCAGGTCGGTGAGGCGCGCCTCCTCGTCCTGGTAGCCCTCGGGCAACGCGCCCAGGTAGCCCGGCACGACGATGCCGAAGAGCTCGGGCTGCTCGCCCGTCGTCGCCCACACGAACTCCGGCGTCATGCCGAGCCCGGTGAAGGCGATGAGCTCGACCTCCCGGCGCGCCGCGCCCTGCCCCACGGTCACGCGCGTCACGGTCCGGCGCTTGACGCTGCCGACGGGCAGCGTCTCGAGCGTGCGGCCGCCCGCAGTGAGGCGCAGCATGTTCTCGTAGACGATCATCGAACCGTTGAGCGGCAGGTAGAGCTTGCCGAGGGCATCGTCGCTGCCGCCCTTTTCGGTGGTCGAGCGCCACGTGCCGCCGCGTCCCTTGCCCTGGTACTGCTCATCCACGACCGAACCGAACGTGGTCTTGCCCTCTGCGGCATAGCGCGTATAGGTGCCGTCCGCGGCGATCCGGAAACGCTCCGTGATCTCCGGGCCGCGGCCGTTGTCCTTGAAGAAGAAACGGCTTTGACAGTCGCCGCGCGGATCGCAGCGCACCACGAGATCGCCGGCAGGCTTGCCGTTGTCGACCGTGAACACCCAGCGACGCGGCGCGGGGTTGTCAGCCGACGCGACGGGCGCGATCGCGCCCCAGACCATGACAGCAAGGACAGGCAAGGCGATCAGACGCATGGGGGCACTCCCGGTGGACCTGTAGGCAGCGTTAGTATGCCACCCCATCGACATCGTCCCGGAGAGGCCCCCGATGAAGCGTTACTGGATAACAGTCCTCGCCGCCCTCGCCCTCGGCTGCGCGGCCCACGCGGCCGGCCCCACCGGGATCGCCTTCGTCTACGCCCCCGAGATGGGCTCCGGGGTCTGCACCGGCGGCACGCCGGAGAAAGCCTTCGCCTGTGCCCGCGAGAAGTGCATCCGCGAGGGCGGCAACGCGCAGGCCTGCAAACGCATCGCCTGGTGCTTCCCGGCGCGCTGGAGCGTCGATGTGTTCCTGCAGAACGCGGACGGGTTCCATTGGCACGAGTTCAGCTGCGGCCTCGACTCGCGCGAGACGGCGACGAAGGTGGCGGCGGTGCAGTGCGACCGCAAGACGCGACCTTATCTGCGCGAGTGCACGGTCACGCGGTTCTTCGATCCCGACGGCAAGCAGGTCGAGCCGGCCGCTCAGTAACCGACGGACAGCTTGCGGTAGCCCTTGGCGAGCACCCACACCGGTCCGATCATCAGATAGACGAGGTCCGCGAAGAAACTCGGCCGTCGCCCCTCGATGTGATGGCCGATGAACTGGCCGACCCAGGCGACCACGAACACGGCTGCGCCGATCACCGCGAGCGCCGTGGTGCCGAACGCCGCGTGCAGCGCGGCGACCGACCCCCACGACAGCGCCATCAACACGCCCGCGCCGAGCCCGAGCGGCACCGACAGCCAGAGCCAGAACGCGACCGAGGCGATCGCCATCACCGCAGCGAGCGACCCGGTCGGCAGCCCCGCACCCAGGGGGATGCAATACAGCAGCGCCAGCAGCGACCAGACGATCGCCGGCACGCAGATCACATGCAGCCCTTGGTTGGTCGGATGGCGATGGTCGTCGGAGTAGGCGGCGAAGAACCGGTCGACGGGTCGGGCGATGGCGTCTTGGGTCATGTTCAGCCTCCGGCAGCGCGGTAGCCGCGCTCGAGTTGGTCGAGCCTGTCTTCGAGCGTGCCCGTGTAGCCCACCGACAAACGCACGAGCCCCGGGCTGATGCCGGCGGCACGCAGCGACGCCTCGTCGAGTTCGCTGGAGGTGCTCGACGCGCTCGCGCTCATCAGGGTGTCGCTGAAGCCGAGGCTCACCGCCATATAGCCGAAATCTTCGACGTTCTGCAGGTGCTCCATGAAGCGGTAGGCGCGCTCCGGCGTGCCAAGGTCCACGCTCAACAAGCCGCCCGCGCCGTAGCCGGGATTGGCGAGCCGGGCGTAAAGCGCGTGGTCGGGGTGCGAGGCGAGACCCGGATAGATGACTTTGGCCCCCAGCGCCTCGAGCCGCTCTGCGCAGGCGAGCGCGCGCCGTGCGTGCTCGGTGATGCGCAGGCCGAGGTTCGGCATGCGGGTGGCGACCTCGTAAGCCGCGCGCGGATCCATCGCCGGCCCGAGCAGCATCAGGCTGCCCACATGCAGGTCGTACAACTGGTCGATGAAGGCACCGTCCGCGCAGACGCAGCCCGCGACGATGTCCGAAGCGCCGTTGATGAACTTGGTGAGGCTGTGGATCACCACGTCGGCGCCATGCGCAGCGGGCGTGATGGCCACCGGTGCGAAGGTGTTGTCGACGATGAGTTTGGCGCCCCGCTCGTGCGCGAGGCGCGCGAGCGCCGGGATGTCCGCCACCCGCAAGGTCGGGTTCGACACCGTCTCGCAGTAGAGCACGCGGGTGCGCGGCGTGAACGCACGGGCGACGGCATCGAGGTCCGAGAGGTCGACGAGATCCGTGGTGATGCCGGCCTTGCGCGGCAGGTAATCGTGCAGCAGCGCCCAAGTGCCGCCGTAGAGCGCCTGCCCCGCGACGATGTGGTCACCCGTGTCGCAGGCCTGCAGCAGCGAGCCGGAGATCGCCGCCATGCCGCTCGCCGTGCAGTACGCGCTCGGCATCGCCTCGAGCGCGGCAAGGTGGCGCGAGAGGACCATCACCGTCGGGTTGAAGTGCCGGCCGTAGAGGAAACAACCGCCCTTCGGTCCCGCGCGGCCACCGAACATCTCCGGCATCTTGCCGGCCTCGAGCACGGTGAACGTCGAACTGGTCTCGATGGACAGGTTGACCCCGCCGTGTTCGCCGAACTCGTGGCGCGAGCGCGCCACACGGGCGATCGGATCGGCAGGCATCGCGGATCGGGGCGGGGCGGGGGTGTCTTCGGCCATGACGGACTCCTGCGGCGGGACGCCGGGCGGGGTAGTATTTTCCATCATGAGCGCCCCGAATGGTGTCGGAAGACACGCCCCTGCCGCCGGATGGGTGACCATCCTCCTCTTCAGCCTCTTCGCCTGGACGATGAGCAACCTCGACCAGTCGCTCTTCGGCTACGCGATCCCGGGGGTGATGGGCGAGTTCAAGGTCGGCATCGACACCATCGGCCTCATCCTGACCGTCGGCTTCATCGCAGCGGCGGTGATGGTGGTGTTCGCCGGATTGGCGGCCGATACCTGGGGGCGGCGTTGGACGCTCGCGGGGCTGCTCGCGCTGTCCGCGCTCTGCGTCGGCCTGAGCGGCCTCGTCACCGACCTCACGCAACTGACCCTCCTGCGCGCGCTCGCCTTCGGCCTCGCGGCGGGCATCGCCCCCATCACCGCGGCCTATGTCGCCGAGTGCGCCCCGGCGCGGCACCGCGGCCTGCTGCTCGGCGTGCTGCAATGCGGTTATCCGCTCGGCTGGTTCCTCGCCGCCCTGCTCGCGGCGCCCTTGCTCGAGACGCAGGGCTGGCGCGAGGTGTTCTTCATCGGTTTCGTGGTGGTGCCGATCGCGCTGCTGATCGGTTGGCGCATGCCCGAGAGCGACCGCTTCGAGCAGGCTGCGGCCCGCCGGGGATCGTCGACCCCGGCACTCGACTGGACCTTGCTGAGCCGGCTGTTCGGCGCCGAATACCGCCGCCGTTCGATCGCCTCGATGGTGCTCTTCTTCGCGTTCGGCTGCGCCTACGCCGGCACCGCGTTCTTCTTCCCGACCTATTTCATGGAGGTCCGGGGCTACTCGCAAGCCGAGGCCGCCTGGATCGTCGGGCTCTCGAACGGCATCGCGATCTTCGGCTATCTCGCGGCGGCCTACGTGGGCGAATACCACCTGCCGCGCCGCAACACCTTCGCGTTGTGGTGCCTGCTCGGGGCGATCGCGCTGGTCGCGCTGATGTGGTTGCCGAGCGAGCGCTGGCACGACCTCACGCTGTTCGCGCTCACCGCCGCGTTCTTCTATGGCAGCAACGCCGTCGTCGGCGCGCTGCTCACCGAGCTCTACCCGACGCCGATGCGCACCACCGCCTTCGCCGTCTGCGGCTCGGCGCCGCTCAGCCTCGGGTTCGCGCTGTTCCCGGCGCTCGTGCCGCTCGTGGTGCAGACGAGCGGCTGGCAAGTCGCCTTCACGCTGCTGATCGCGCCGCTGCTGCTGGTGTCGGCCGCGGCGGCGCTGACGCTGCCCAAGATCCTCTCAGGGCGCGACGTCGACGAAGGCTGACGCCGTCCGAGGTGACGCCGCCTCAGCCGTGACCCGGCGTGTGGTCGACGGGCTCCGGGCGTGACGTGCGGTCGCCGAGCGGTTCGGCGCCCGCCGGGCGCCCGACGAAACGGCGGACGAGACCGCGCTCGCCCTCGATGAGCTGCGCGATGCGCTGCCGCACCGCCTGGTCGGCGAGCGTCGGGCGCGTGTGGCGGCGCAGGTAGTCCGACCAGGTCGGACTCTCGAAACGCTCCACCCACAGCAGCGGGTCGTCGATGTCCTGGCTGACCGACCAGGCACGCGCGCCGTCGCGCTGGCGGATGCGACCGAGCTCGTTGATCTCCGCCGCGAAGGCCTCGGCGTTCTCCCCGGGCACCCGGTACTCCAGCGTCACCACGACCGGGCCGGTCGACCCGTCGAGCTCCACCGCCGGCGGCTGGATGTCGGTGACGATGTGCGGATCGAGCGACCCCAGCCGCGCGACCGAGACCGGCAGCCAGCGTGCGACGAGGAAGGTCGCGAGCGCGGCCAGGCCGCCGATCGCGAGCGCGGTCCGCACGCCGAGGTCGGTCGCGAGATGGCCGGCGATCCAGGCGCCCGCCGCCATGCCGGCGAAGGCGAAGGTCTGGTACATCGCGAGCGTGCGGCCCGTCACCCAGCGTGGCGAGGACATCTGCACCGCGATGTTGAAGGTGGCCAGACCGAGCGTCCACACGAACCCCGCGACGAGGTGCGCGAAGAGCGTGAGCGGCGCCCATCGGCTGTAGGCGATCGCGAACATGGCGAGG
>Ga0208596_1000354_pt1 | contig 14984 bp, 14 predicted proteins | sample LakMenEpi12Jul11_FD_150686 | JGI IMG/M metagenome (GOLD analysis project Ga0208596, IMG submission 150686) | Freshwater microbial communities from Lake Mendota, WI - 12JUL2011 deep hole epilimnion (SPAdes) | ecosystem: Environmental > Aquatic > Freshwater > Lake > Epilimnion/Euphotic zone ...
GCATCGCCATTGCTATAGGCCCATTCGCCTTTATTTAAGCCTCTTTCGCCAAATAGGGCTGGTAGGTCTGAGTAACAAGCATGAACATATTGATCGGGGGTCGCCCAATCATTTGCACTGCATTGGTTAAATTTTGCGAAACTTAAGAGTGAAGCAAGTATTGCTAGCGCAATTAGCGCGCGTGCACTTGTGCGCACGAGTTAATCTTCTTTTCTTACCTGAACGCCGCCGCTAGTCATAACTATCGGATCAAGTCCACCAATATTTGAAGGCGCTGGGAAACTCATCTCTGGTTGGCCTCTTAGCGCACCCTTCATAAATGCAGTCCAGATTCGCGCTGGGAAAGTTCCACCTGTAACAGATGTTAAGCCACCAATACCGTTTAGTGATTCTGATGCGCTATCGCGGAAGAGCGCAACTGCTGCAGAAAGTTGTGGTGTGTATGCGCTAAACCAAGCTGATGCATTTGACTGGCTAGTTCCGGTCTTTCCAGCAGCGGGACGACCTAGTGCGAGAGCGGCAGAACCTGTTCCGCCATTTACAACGCTCTTAAGGGCATAAGTTAAATCAGCCATTACATCTTTGGAAAATACCTCTTGGGTTTGGGAAGTTCCTTCGTAGAGCAAGCCTTTATTTGGTCCCGTTACAGATGAGATTAGATATGGTTTTGAGTAAATTCCTTGTGCTGCAAATGTCGCATAAGCATTGGCAACATCGATCACATGTGGGCTCGCAACACCAAGGGTTACAGATGGCGCTGGCACCATGGCGACAGATTCAGGGATGCCGGCACGGCGTGCGGCGTCAACGACTTTATCTAGCCCAGCTTTTTGTCCAAGCGGAACATAGATGGTGTTGATTGAGAACTTAGTTGCTTGCAAGAGATCGATCTGTCCCCAACCTTCATTTCCATAATTGGAAACTTCATATGGTTTTCCTAGATCATCAAAGATTTGTGGTGAATCACCGTTCCACATTGAAGTAAGTGGAATACCTGCTTCAAGCGCGGCAATAAGTGCGAAGGGCTTAAAAGTAGAGCCGGCTAGCGCAATTGACTGTGTGGCATCGTTTAATTGGCGCTCTAAATAGTCTCGTCCACCATACATCGCAATAATTTCGCCAGTTCCTGGTCGAATTGCCGCTAAACCAATTCTTAAATTATCTGGCGCCTTCTTTGGATAGAACTTAGTGACTGCATCAACTGCAGATTGTTGTGCACGCTGATCTAGCGTTGTTTTAATTACTAGACCACCAACAAGTAATTGGTCTTCAGTAAAACCTAACTTGCCCATCTCTTTCTGAACCGCAGCAACGATATGTCCTTTAGGACCACTGAGCTGTCCTGTTGTGGTGCGCGGAATAACAGTTGGGAACTTTGCCTTTTCCGCATCTTCAGCGGTGATCCATTCGCGTTCTAACATTCCATCAATTACATATTTAAAACGATTCTCTAGGCGTACGCCGTTCTCTTCAGAAAGTGATGGGTCGTAATAACCAGGAGAACGCAAAATACTTGCGATCACCGCCATCTGTGACAAGTTAAGTTGGCTTACGTTGCGATTGAAATATTGCTGCGATGCGGTTTGCACACCGTAAGCACCACGGCCAAAGTAAATAGTGTTTAGATAATTTTCAAGGATCTGATCTTTAGATAGAGAGTTCTCTAGCTTCAAAGAAATTACAAGTTCTCTTATCTTTCTTTGAATTGTGCGGCTCGGCGAGAGAAAGGCAGTTTTAGCGTATTGCTGGGTGATTGTTGATCCACCTTCGCCGGTTAAATTTCCAGAGCGTAAGTTGTTAAGTAGCGCGCGCGTAATACCAGTGATACTAAATGCCTTATTTGAATAGAAGTTGCGATCTTCGGCGGCTAGAACTGCGTTACGTAGATCTAGAGGAATCTTCGCTAGCGGCAAGATCTGACGGTTCTCGGATCCGATGCGCCCGATCTCTTGACCATTTGAATATTGAATAATTGTTGATTGGCTATTTACATAGGCATTTGGATCTGGAATTGAGACGGTAAACCAGGCAAATGCGAATAGCGTCGATCCAGCGATAAAACCGAAGCCGGCTAAGAAAATACCGGCGCGAATGAGTTTTCTGCGGATCATTTCTTAAGGTTACCCTTTAACCCAATCTTCATCTTCCAGGGTGCGTACGCGACGGGGTGGCTTTCGCTCACTTCCATCCCCTAATAGGTATGAAGAGCAGAGGTGGTTCCAAGAGCATTCACGGCAGACTTCAACGGTATAGACCGCAAATTCACCAAACTCTTTCTCCATTTCCAATAACTCAACCTCAGTCTTTATGCGACCTGAGAATTGTCCGAGTTGATCACCGAATGTGTAACGAAGTTCGACCAGTGATTCTTTCTTACAGACCGGACATTTTCGTTGCGCCTTCTCTCCATGATATTTAGCAGCGCGCATCAGATAAGGGTCGGCATCACAAGCATCGACTACTCCGCGAAAGAGCGCCAATAAAGTCGCGCGCTTATCGAGTGAATAATCGATGAACGAACGCTTGGATTTCATAGTAAGAGAAGAATAAACCTCTTTTGCAGGCTTTGCGCGACTACCCTTTGGCTATGAACGTCTGGCAGATTTTAACCGATCGTAAATTTGCTCGGTTACTTCGGCTGCGCTGGACTGGCCAGATAACCGATGGAATATTCCAGAGCGCCCTCGCCTCTTTCGTTTTATTTTCGCCAGAACGTCAAGCAAATGCACTTAACGCCGCTTTGGCCTTTGCTGTTGTTCTGCTTCCGTATTCGTTGATTGGTCCATTTGTCGGAACTATTCTGGATCGCGTTTCTAGGCAACGAGCGATCATGTTTGCAAACTTAGCTAGAGCAACAACTTTATCAATTATCGCTCTTCTTATTTTCCAAGGGAAAACTGGAATTGAGATGACCATCTTCGTTCTCGTTGCATTTGGTGTTAACCGATTAATTCTGGCGGGGCTTTCTGCGGGTATTCCGTTGATGATCGAAAGTAAATCTCTAATTACGGCTAACGCTCTTGCTGTAACTGGTGGCTCGGTATGGGTGGTTATGGGTGGCGGAATTGGGCTTGGTTTACGCCAATTAATTGATGGGGCAACAAGCGCAGATAAAGCAGATGGCTACATAATCATGGTGGCGGCAATCGGTTATTTAGTCGCGGCGTTCTTCGCCTCGTTGTTAAAACGAAAAGAGATTGGCCCGTTAGATCACGAAGTAAAGAACGCGAGCTTTACGCAAGGCTTAATTGAAATGCGTGAAGGTGTGCGTTTTCTTCGCCGACATATGGATGCGGCGCGTGGCATTGGGGCAATTGCAATTCATCGCGGTGGAATAACCGCGCTAACTCTCATCGCTCTTCTTTTGGAGCGTAATACCTTTAACGATCCGGCAGATAATGAAGCCGGTTTGGCTGGCTTGAGTTTTACCTTATCTATCGCTGCTGTTGGATTTGTGATTGGCGCAGTTTCAGCACCTTACGGAGTCCGCCGCGTTGGACGACATCGTTGGATGAGATTTTCACTTATAGCCAGCACCATGGGTCCTTTATTCATCTTATTTGTTCGTACACCACTAACTTTAATCTGCGCAGCTTTTCTCACCGCGTTATTTGGACAGAGTTTAAAAGTTACCAATGACGCTCTGGTGCAATCTAAAATTGATGATATTTTTCGCGGCCGAGTTTTCTCTGTATATGACGTAGTCGTAAACGGCGCGATAGTTTCCGGCGCTGTTATTGCCGCGCTACTTCTGCCAAATAGTGGCGATAGTTATCTAGTGCCGTTAATCGTTGCAACGATTTACTTTATCGCTGGGCTTCGCTTACTTCGCAGTGGGGTTTTCTTTGCTCCACCAGTTAAGTAGCTCTGCGGTAGCGCGTTCTTCACCGAGTGGGCCATTTTCAAGACGCAACTCAAGTAGATAATCCAAAGCCTTACCAACTGCTGCCGATGGTTTGATACCCAGCAAATTCATAACTTGTGCGCCATCTAAATCTGGTCGGATCTTAGAGAGTTCTTCTTGCTCCATTAATTTAGCGATACGTGCTTCGAGCGCGTCATAAGTCTTGGCTAAGCGTTCAGCTTTCTTAGCGTTTCGGGTTGTGCAATCAGCGCGAGTTAAAACATGTAGATGAACCAGTAAATCCCCAGCATCGCGCACATAACGGCGTACTGCAGAATCAGTCCATTCGCCATCTCCATAACCATGGAAACGTAGGTGAAGCGCTACTAGTGTTTCAACTTGTTCAATCGTGTCACCATCAAAGCGCAGCGCCTTCAATCTCGTTTTTGTTAGTCGCGCTCCAACTATTTCGTGGTGATGGAAAGAAACTCCTCCACCTGGAATTAAATTACGCGTCTTTGGTTTACCAATATCGTGAAGTAGCGCTGCAAGGCGAATAATTAAATTAGGGCCGCCTAGGCGATCTTCATGCGAAATCGCTTGCTCTAGAACAGTTATTGAATGCTCGTATACATCTTTGTGATGGTGATGCTCGTCAATTTCAAGTCGAAGTTTAGGAATTTCTGGAAGCACAATTTCGGCAAGACCTGTTTCAACTAAAATTGTAATTCCGGTACGCGGGTTCTGCGACATTAACATTTTGGTAAATTCATCTCGAACACGTTCGGCTGAAATTATTGAAATTCTTCCCGCCATATCTTTTATCGCTTGCAGAACATCGGGTGCGGCCATAAAGCCTAATTGGCTAGCAAAACGCGCAGCACGCATCATGCGCAGCGGATCATCAGAGAAAGAGTTCTCCGCCTTTGATGGAGTGCGCAAAACTTTCTTTGCTAAATCTTCAAGGCCATTAAAGGGGTCGATAAATTCTGGAGTTTTTGTAGTTAGCTCTAGCGCCATTGAGTTAACGGTGAAATCACGTCGCGACAAATCACCTTCGATTGAATCGCCGTATTCAACTTCTGGTTTGCGGCTTTCGGGGTCGTAACTTTCAGTTCGATAAGTTGTAACTTCTACAGTTGTATCACCGCGTTTTCCGGCAACAGTTCCGAATTCAATTCCGGTATCCCAAACGTTTTCCGCCCAACCTTGCAGAATTTTCTTTGTAACTTCAGGTCTGGCATCGGTTGTGAAATCTAAATCATTTCCAAGTCGTCCAAGCAGCGCATCGCGAACTGGTCCGCCAACTAACGCCAAGCGAAAACCTTGGGCGGCAAAACTTTGGGCGAGTGAACTTGCCAGCGGCGCCCGTTTAATGAGTGAGGCGATCGCGACTTCTCCCGCGGCTCCCAATGCACTCGTCACAAGACCAAGATTAGAGCAGTACCCTTGCTCTATGACCCCGGCACCTAGTGCGGGCAGCGAAGGTACGAAGAAAAAGCGCAGGCGCAGACGCCCCGCAAATCGCGCCCCACTTGCAAGTGATTCACCTGCCAAAGATGAGCAGGCGCAGAATAAACGCCCTTCAAAGAGCCCTGCCAAGAATCCGTCAAAGAGCCCATCAAGGGGCCCGGCAAAAAATTACGCCAAGCGAGTAGATGAAGTCAGCGCTGGCGGTTTGGTAATTGATCAAAGCGGCAAGAACGGCCTCTTGATCGGACGTATTGATCATAAAGATGCCAGCGGGAAACGAATTTTGTGGTCGCTACCAAAAGGTCATATTGAAGAAGGTGAAACCCCAGAGCAAGCTGCGCTGCGTGAGGTCGCTGAAGAAACCGGAATTGAATCTGCGATCGAACGCTCTTTAGGTGTAATTGATTTTTGGTTTATGGCCGGTGGTAAACGAATTCATAAAACCGTTCATCACTACTTATTCCGTGAAACCGGCGGTTTACTAGCGCCGCAGGAAAGTGAAGTAGATGAGGTTGGTTGGTTTCCACTTGCAGAAATCGTCGATCGCTTGGCTTACCCCGACGAGAAAAAGTTAATTGCTCGCACTGGAGCATCTGCTGAAGTTGGTGGCGAATGAAGAAGCTATCAGCGCTCTTTTTATCCTTGGCCTTTTTATTTATAAGTGTTCCGCATTCAGTTGGCGACGTAACTGTCACGAAATTAACTAGCAAGCCACACCAACTCTTTGATGGAACTTTTCGAAACGATGATCTGACCAATGATTTACTTCCTACCGGCAGATTAGGTAAGCCGCTAGAAAGTAAACCGAAAGGGCCACGTACCTGGGTTATTGATGGCGCACTGCTTGATGAAGTCGCTGCTATGGCGGCTGGATATGAGTTAAGTAACGGTGAATTAACTACAGGGCAACTCGTCGCAAAAGGTTGGATCTCTCGCTTAATTCTTTTAACTGCTGGAGATAAAGTCTTAGCGTTGCCATATGGAAATCCTGATTTATCACTCGCTACACGCTCGGCACCAAGTGAACTCCGCCTATATAAAAGCTATGGCATAGAGCGAGTTGAATTCCATTTAAATCGCAAGGTATCCGCGGGAGATAGCAGCCCTTGGAGCACTGGTCAGTCGCGCTTAAGCCCAGTTTTGCGTAAGAAATATACGCAAAATCGCCAAGCCTTAACTGCTCTGTCATCGGTAGTTAACGCACCTGAAGTTAAAGCCCAGCGCGCGAAGTTAGCGGTTTTACTTTCGCCGTCGCTTAATCAGAAAGATCGTGACTTTTTCTCATATGACGCAGCCGATGGGGTAGCAAAAACTTTAAATAGGTTGCGGGTTTCTTCTGGTAAATATCAAATTGCATCTGAAACTGGAAAAGTTCCGGTTACCGTAACAAATGATTTTAACGTGCCTGTAAAGGTTGGAGTTGAATTAACTCCACTCAACTCTCGCGTACAAGTATCTGATGTTGCTGCTTTTACTATCGGCGCTAATTCGCGAACCCAACTCTCAATTCCGTTTAACGCTATCGCTCCTGGTGCAACGACTGTGCTCGCTCAAATCACAAATGCGGATGGTGATGAGATTGGTCCAGCATCGCGGCTCGCAATTAAAGTAACTTTCTTTGATTCGCGGGTTACTTACTTCACGATTGGTGCGGCGCTCTTGCTATTTGTAGCGGCTTTAACCCAGACTATTCGCAGAATACGAAGGGGACGTAATGAAAAGCAATGAGCTCTTCCGCGCCTCCGGGGTTATGGCGATTGGAACAATTCTTTCGCGTATTACTGGTTTCTTCCGGGCAATTCTTGCCGTTGCTGTCTTGGGCACAGCGCTACTTGCAGATTCATACAACGTGGCAAATACGATGCCCAACATTCTCTACAACTTGCTTGTTGGTGGAGCGCTAACAGCGATCTTCGTTCCGCAATTGGTGCGCTCATTTTCAGATGAAGATGGTGGACATGGTTTTGCTTCGCGATTAGTTACAACTATCTCGGGAATTCTCTTACTTCTAGTTTTAGTCGGAGTAATTTTTGCACCGTACCTTGTAAAACTCTATGCGCCAGAGTTCTCTACTGAAGGTTTCGAGCGCGAGTTCTCTATTGCTGTTGCTTTTACTCGATACTGCCTGCCTCAGATTTTCTTCTTAGGGTTATTTACGATGCTGGGTCAGGTTGCAAATGCTCGCGGTTCTTTCGCTCCTCTTATGTGGGCGCCGATCGCCAATAACCTCGTTGTAATAGTAATTTTTAGTGGGGTTTTATTCCTTCAAGAAAGCATCTCTGTTGAGAATATAACCGACGCTCAGATCCAGCTTTTGGGTTGGGGAACAACTCTCGGAATCGTTGTACAGGCGCTAATCCTGATTCCAGTTGTTAAAAGATCTGGAATACGTCTGCGACCAGTTTTTGGCGTTGCCGGTCTTGGAAAATCTTTCTCGTTAGCTGGCTGGACTTTGGTTTATGTTTTGATCTCTCAACTTGGATATTTGATTACAGTAAATGTCGCTACTAGCGCTGCTGTGCGAAGTGCGCAGGCTGGAATAACAACTGGCGTTGGTTTCACACCATTTACTAGCGCTTACTACATTATGTTGCTGCCATATTCGATCGTTACTATTTCAATTGTTACCGCACTACTTCCACATTTATCGAAGTTGGCAATAGATAAGAATGTAGAAGAAGTTAAGAAGCAGTTGATTCGCGCCATCCGCATGTGCGGTGTTGTGACAGTTCCTAGCTCTGTTGCGTTATTGCTCTTTGGTTCGCTTATGACTGAAGTTCTCTACTTTGGAATCTCACTCGATGACTCTCGTTACATCGGTTATGTCTTATCGGCGCTAAGTCTAGGTTTAGTTGCTTTCTCAATTAACTTGGTATTAATTCGTGGCTTTAACGCATTTGAAGATACCAAGACCCAAGTTGTATCTATCTTAATAATCAACATAATCTCATCAGTTCTCTCTTATGTTTTCTTGGCAACACTAAAGAGTGAGTTTGTAACAATTGGTTTAGGTGTGGCCTTTGCGGTTAGTTACATCCTCGGTCTCTTTGTAACTATCGCGCTTTTAAAGAAACATACGGGGCCTCTTGAGGTGTCAAAATTTGCAGGTCAGCATGCGCGTCTATATCTAGCATCGGCGATAGCAATGGTTCCTTTCTTCCTGCTCGCCTTCTTCTTAAATTGGATGAACGATGACGCCACTCCTCTAATCGGTGTGGCCCGCTTATTTGTTGTTTTGCTTGGTAGCGGGGCCGGATTCTTGCTTGTCGCGCACGCCTTGAAAATCACTGAAATCACTGCGATGAAAGAGTTTGCAATCTCACTTTTGGGTAAGCGCCGTGCTGCCCGCGCAAAGTAATCTCAAATGGATACGCTGAGCCCATGGTAAAAGATCTCGTAATCGTTGGTTCAGGTCCTGCTGGATATACCGCTGCTATATATGCAGCACGCGCGCAATTAAATCCAGTTATTTATGAGGGTTCGGTTACTGCAGGTGGCGCGCTTATGAATACCACCGAAGTAGAAAATTTTCCTGGCTTTGTCGACGGCGTAATGGGTCCAGATCTAATGGACAGTATGCGCAAACAAGCAAAACGATTCGGCGCAGAGCTAATTACCGATGATGTTGTTGAAATGGATTTATCTGGCGATATCAAAATCATTAAAGATGGTTCTGGAAATACTGTTCAAGCCAAAGCGGTAATCCTTGCGATGGGTTCTGCCTATAAAGAAATCGGTTTAGAGAACGAGAAGCGTTTATCTGGTCGTGGTGTTTCATGGTGTGCCACTTGCGATGGTTTCTTCTTCCGCGATCAAACTATTGCGGTTGTGGGTGGTGGAGACTCTGCAGTTGAAGAAGCGACTTTCTTGACAAAGTTTGCATCAAAGGTTGTTTTGATCCACCGCCGCGATTCACTTCGCGCCTCAAAAATCATGGCAGAGCGCGCCTTTGCAAATCCTAAGATTGAAATGCTTTGGAATACCGAAGTTACCGATGTGCTCGGCGCAGAAAAAGTTGAAGCGTTAGAACTTCGCAATACAGTTACCGGTGAAGTAAGTAAGCGAGATTTCACAGGACTTTTTGTTGCGATCGGGCATATTCCGCGCAGTGAACTTGTTATATCTCAAGTAACGCTAAATGAAGAGGGTTATGTTTCAGTAGAAGGTCGCTCAACGCGCACCAACGTCAAGGGCGTCTTTGCCTGCGGCGATCTTGTCGATTTCACATATCGCCAAGCAATTACTGCAGCAGGGTCAGGATGTCAGGCGGCGTTAGACGCTGAAAAATTCCTCTCCCACTAGTACTCTTACAGCAACATAGTTTTTAACAGTTAAAAGAAGATCTGAAGAAGATATAGACCCGATTAAATAGGAGCCACAGATGAGCGCAGGAAAAGTAACCGCAGCCAATTTCGATGAGGTCGTACTAAAGAGCAGCAAGCCAGTTCTTGTTGATTTCTGGGCTGAGTGGTGTGGCCCTTGCCGCGCAGTTGGACCAATCCTTGATGAGATCTCAAACGAACACGGAGACAAGCTCACCATCGTGAAGCTAAATACCGATGAGGAATCAGCGATCGCAATTAAATATGGAGTTACATCAATTCCAATGCTCAACGTTTATGTAAACGGTGAAGTTGTAAAGACAATTATTGGTGCAAAGCCAAAGCCAGCTCTTCTAAAAGAGCTCGAAGGCTTCATCTAATCAACTCGTTGGTTTAGATCTCACATGAAAGAACTATCTCCTGACGAGATTCGTTCTTTTCAACAAGATCGTGGTTTGCATGTAACTGGTGAGTTAAATGACCAGACTAAGCGCGCGCTCGAAGAATCTCGTTGGAAGTTAGGCGATCGTTCTTTAAATCTCCAACCATCTCCCATGATGCGCGGTGATGATGTTGCAGCACTTCAAGCACGCCTTACCGAGATGGGCTTTAACGCCGGACGCGTTGATGGAATCTTTGGTGAGCGCACTGAATCTGCTGTTAAAGAATTTCAAAAATCAGTTGGAATTAAAGTAGATGGTAAATGTGGTCCAGCAACAATTATCGCGTTAATCCGTTTAACAAAAATTGTTTCTGGTGGAGCACCTGCTCAAATGCGTGAAAGTGCTAAGCAACGTAATCGTGGCCCTGCGCTAGCAAACAAGGTAATTGTTTTAGATCCAGCTTTTGGTGATGAAGAAGCAGAGATTGTTTATGACATCGCCCAACGTTTAGAAGGTCGTTTGCTAGCACTTGGCGCTAGCGTGTTTTTAACCCGCGGACCAAAGAATGTTTTAACAGAGAACGAGATCATCTCTTTCTCTAATAAAAATAGCGCGGACTTAGTCATCTCTTTACATACCGATAAACACTCAAACCCTGACGCGCATGGGGTTTCAACTTATTTTTACGGCAGTGATGCTCATGGAGTGCATTCAATCGTTGGTGAAAGATTTGCATCCCTTGTGCAGCGCGAGCTTTGTGCGCGCACCGATTTATTAAATTGCCGTACCCATGCAAAAACTTGGGATCTACTTCGCCTTACCCAAGCCCCAGCCGTACGCGTAGATCTTGGTTATCTAACAAATCCTGGTGATGCTGCGCGTCTTGCCCGTCCTGATTTTCGCGATACTTTGGCTGAGGCTTTTATCATTGCGATTCAACGCCTTTATCTATCGGCTGAAGATGATGCCAAAACAGGAACTCTGCGGTTATCTGACCTGCGTAGTGCGGGTATCCGTCGCTAGTTTTAATTAATTCGCTAGCGCCTGTGGCTATGTGGGAGACTAACGGGTATGTCTGAGGTATCAGTTCGCTATCAAACCGGTGTACCGCAAAATCTTGAACAACGTTTTGCAACTCGCGCCGCCGGAATGTTGCCCTCTGAAATTCGCTCACTCTTCGCTGTTGCATCTCGCCCAGAAATTGTTTCGTTGGCCGGTGGCATGCCAAATCTTTCAGCACTTCCAATGGAGATGATGGCTGGTGTTGTAAATCAATTGATTCTGACAAATGGCGCAGAAGCTCTGCAATATGGCAGCGGACAAGGCCACCCGAAGCTTCGCGAGCAAATTTGTGACGTTATGGCGCTTGAAGGAATTCGCGCCAACCCTGATGACATCGTAGTTACAACTGGTTCACAACAAGCACTTGATTTGATTTCGCGAATTTTTATCGATCCTGGCGATGTTGTTTTGGTAGAAGCGCCTTCTTATGTTGGTGCGCTCGGAACATTTAGACAATATGAGGCATCTGTAGTCCATGTTGAGATGGATATGAACGGCCTAGTTCCTGATGCTCTGCGAGTAGCGATTAAATCTGTACGCGCTGCCGGTCGCAAAATTAAATTCTTGTATTTGATTCCAAATTACCAAAATCCAACGGGTGTATTGCTACCGGCAGATCGCCGCACTGAAATTCTAAATATCTGCCGCGAAGAAGGAATTTTCGTGGTGGAAGATAACCCTTACGGACTTCTCGGTTTTGATCGCCCATCACCAAATGCGATGCGCGCTGAAGATTCCGAGAACGTTATCTATCTTGGCTCATTCTCAAAGACGATCGCATCAGGTTTGCGTATTGGTTGGGCGCTTGTTCCACAGTCGTTAAAAGATAAATTGGTAATTGCATCTGAATCATCAATTCTCTGCCCATCAAACTTTACTCAGTTAACTATCTCTAGCTACCTTGCTGATCAACCATGGCGTGATCAGATCGCATCATTCTGCGAGCTATATAAGGTGCGCCGTGATGCGATGCTTGAATCACTTGAACAATACTTTCCAAAAGAAGCTACTTGGACTAAACCAGGTGGCGGTTTCTATGTTTGGGTTAACTTGCCACCAGAGATCGACACTAAAGCGATGATGCCAAAGGCGATCGTTGCCAAGGTTGCCTATGTTCCTGGCAATGCTTTCTATGCAGATGGTTTTGGGTCTTGGTCGATGCGACTTTCTTACTGCCACCCAACACCTGAGCGAATCCGTGAAGGCGTTAAAGCTTTGGGTGGAATCGTGACGCAGGAGATGGCGCGTCGCGGTACTGCGCTTCAATAATTTAAACGGCTTGGAATTACTTAGCGCCCTCAATTAGATCAACGATTCGCTGTAAATCTTCACGCCCAGCATATTCAATAACGATCTTGCCTTTGCCGTTTGCACCCTGCACGCTCACGCGGGTATCTAGGTAATCACTTAGCAACTCTTCGGCAGCCAAGGTTTCTCCTGTTGTAGAACTCTTTCCACCCTTGCCACTCTTGGTTGAGCCCTTCTTTGGAGAATGAATTGCAACAGCTTCTTCAGTTGCGCGAACACTTAAGCCCTCAGCGACGATTCGGTTGGTAAGTTTTTCAATCTCTGCCGCATCGGTTAGACCAAGCAGCGCGCGAGCGTGGCCTGCTGAAATAACTCCCGCCGCAACTTTGCGTTGCACGGTTGGTGGAAGATTTAAAAGGCGAATTGTGTTTGAGATAAGCGGGCGAGAGCGACCAAGTTTTAACGCAAGTTCATCATGTGTGCAGTTGAAGTCGGTAAGTAATTGCGCGTATGCCGCGCCTTCTTCAAGCGGGTTGAGTTGGCTGCGATGGATATTTTCAATTAACGCTTCGCGTAAAAGTTCGTTATCAGGCGTCTGGCGAATGATTACTGGGATCTTCTTTAAACCCGCAGCCTTTGCCGCGCGGAAGCGGCGCTCTCCCATAATTAATTCATATTTACCTGGAGATGTTTGACGAACAACCGGTGGTTGCAAGATGCCAATCTCTTTTATTGATGCGATTAATTCGTTTAGCGCGCCTTCTTCAAAGATTGTGCGCGGTTGGCGTGGGTTGGGAGAAATCGCATCGACTGAAACTTCATTCTGTTGTGCAACTTCATTGCCCGCAACAGTGAGAGATGTTGGAATTAAAGAATCTAAATTAGTTCCAAGGCCACCACGTTTTGCACTCATGCAATTTCTCCATCACGTTTGTAATTAATATTTACAACATTGGAATCGAAGTTAACATCGAGCGCGTCTTTTGGCTTTCCGCGTTCTGCAATTTCGCGCGCTACCTGCATATATGCAATGGCACCTGGTGATAGCGGGTCATATGTCATAACCGTTTGGTTATAAGAAGGCGCCTCAGATACGCGAACTGCACGCGGGATTGGGATATCAATTAACTCATTTGGAAAGTGTGCGCGAACATTTGCGGCGACATCATTTGATAAACGGGTGCGGCCATCAAACATTGTTAAGACAATTGTCGAAAGATCTAAGTTTGCATTTAAGCGCTTCTTAACAACGCCATAAGTTTCAAGAAGTTGTGACAAACCTTCAAGTGCGTAATATTCGGTTTGAATTGGAATTAAGAGTTCGCGCGCTGCAGCAAGTGCGTTAATCGTCAACAGGCCAAGTGATGGCGGACAATCAATAAAAATGTAATCGTAATTTGGTGAAATCTCATCGATCGCTTCTTTTAATCGAAGTTCGCGGGCAACCATTGAAACTAAATTAACTTCAGCATTTGCAAGAGATGAATTTGAAGGAACACAATCAAGTGCTGGAAAACCTGCAACCTTTTGAATTACAGAGCTAATCTGGTTATTTCCCATAAGTACTTCATAAATACCTTCGATATCACGGTGAGGAACGCCCAGTGCGGTGCTGGCGTTGCCTTGTGGGTCTAGATCAACTACCAAGACCCGCAGGCCCCCCATAGAAAGGGCTGCTGCAATATTGACTGTCGTGGTGGTCTTTCCGACCCCACCCTTCTGGTTTGCCACGGTGAAGATACGGGTTGAGGCAGGTTTTGCCATCGCCTCTTTTAGCCGCCGGACGCCGACGACCTTTGTCTCGCTCTCGCGATCGCTTGTTTCACGTGAATCAACCACGCGCCTATCTAAGCACTTATTACAGAGCCCTTACGCACAGAGATGATCCTGCCGAGCTCAATTCCTTCAAGTTTTATCTCGTGGAGCTCGGCTCCCTTGATTCCAACCATCTCATTTGCCGCAGACTCCCCCTTCATCGCTAAGAGGGACCCTCCGGTTTTAACCATATGCCAGCTCATCTTCTTCAATTTCTCCATCGGGGCAACAGCGCGGGCGGTAACAAAATCAGCGCTCTTCTTTACATCTTGGGCGCGGCCACGGATGACCTCGATCTCAACCCCGGCGGCGGCAATAGCGGCAACTGCCTCATTTAAGAACTCAACTCTGCGCTCAAGTGGCTCGATTAAGGTCACTTTTAAGTCAGGTCGGGCTAGGGCGATGACAATTCCTGGCAGCCCTGCCCCTGATCCGATATCAAAGAGCGATGCTCCTTGGGGAATAAGTTGAGTGACAGGCAGGCAATTAAAGATATGGCGCTCCCAGATCCGCTCCCCCTCTCGAGGGCCGATCAGACCGCGTTCAATGCCTGCGGTAGCAAGAAATTGAGCGTAGGCAGCTATCTCTGTGAGGCGCTCTGGAAAGTGGCGCTCAATGAGTGTTTCACGTGAAACGCTGCTCTCTGACATGGGATCTGGATTGAGAGTTTAAGCGGGATAGATGACGACGAAACGACGTGGGTCTTCGCCATCTGATTCGCTGGTCAGGCCAAGGTCCTGGATCGTGTCATGGATAATCTTGCGCTCAAAGGCGTTCATTGGCTCGAGGGTGATCGAGTTGCCAGTGCTGGTCGCCTCTTTCGCCTTCTCTTTCGCC
>Ga0208596_1000355_pt1 | contig 14930 bp, 14 predicted proteins | sample LakMenEpi12Jul11_FD_150686 | JGI IMG/M metagenome (GOLD analysis project Ga0208596, IMG submission 150686) | Freshwater microbial communities from Lake Mendota, WI - 12JUL2011 deep hole epilimnion (SPAdes) | ecosystem: Environmental > Aquatic > Freshwater > Lake > Epilimnion/Euphotic zone ...
GGGGGGAGTGTAGACGATGCCGGACGGGAATCGCGCGCGCCGCCGAGCCACCCTGCCACGGGCCACGCCGCCGCGGAACGCCCTGCCTCGGACCGTCTTGTTGCACGCGCCCTCGGCGCGGACGGCGATGTGGGCGCTCGGCGCAGTGCTGCTCGCGGCTTGCAGCAAGCCGTCGGCACCGCCCCCACCGCCGACGACGACCGCCGCGCCGGTCACGGCGCCGGCAGCGCCTCCCGCGCCGGTCGTGCGCGAGACGACGCATACCGTGAAGGCCGGCGAGACGATGGAGCGCATCTTCCGCGCGGAGGGCATCTCGAGCACCGAACTGGCCGCGCTGCGCGCCGACCCCGAGATGCGGCGCCGCATCGACCGTATCGTCCCGGGCGACGAACTCACGCTGCGCATCGAAGAAGGACGGCTGCTCGCCTTCGAGCGCCGCCTGAGCGCGACGGAAACGCTGCGCCTGACCCGCGAGCCGGATGGCCGCTTCGCCGGCGAGGTCCAGACGAACCCGCTCGAACGCGTGGTGCGCACCACGGGCGGCGAGATCCGGGGCTCGCTCTTCCAATCGGCCGATGCCGCCGGGATCAGCGATGCGACGGCGCTCAAGATCGCGGAGATCTTCCGCTGGGACATCGATTTCGTGCTCGACATCCGCCCCGGCGACCGCTTCAAGGTGACCTACGAAGCGCTGAGCCAGGATGGCGTCCCGGTCGGCGACGGCGACCTGCTCGCGGTGGAGTTCATCAACCGCGGTGAGACGTTCCGTGCGGTGCGTTGGACGCCGCCGGGCGGCGCCACGGACTACTTCACGCCGGAGGGCAAGAGCCTGCGCAAGGCGTTCCTGCGCGCGCCGCTCGAGTTCAGCCGCGTGAGTTCGCGCTTCAACCTGTATCGCCGCCATCCGATCCTCAACCGCATGCGGGCGCACCGCGGCGTCGACTACGCGGCGCCGATCGGCACGCCGGTGCGGGCCGCGGGCGGCGGGCGGGTCGCCTTCGTCGGCACCAAAGGCGGCTACGGCAAGGTCGTCGAGATCACCCATCCGGGCGGCGTCCGGACCGTCTATGGCCACCTGTCACGCTTCGCCCCGCGGCTGCGCGCCGGCATGGGCGTCGAACAGGGCCAGCTCATCGGTCAGGTCGGCATGACCGGGCTCGCTACCGGCCCGCACCTGCATTACGAATACTTGAAGGACGGCGTGCACAAAGATCCGCAGAAAGTGCCGCTGCCCACGGCGGAGCCCGTTCCCGGACAGCACATGGCCGCTTTCCGGGCGCACGCCGATCCGCTGGTGGCCGGGCTGGATGCGCTCGACGTCGCCACCGCGCCGGCTGTCGCCGCGACTGCCCCCGCCACGACCGCCGCTGCCCGGGGTCCGGGCGGCCTGTAACACAGCCCGGCGCCGCGACGTGCTTTACTGGGCAGCCTCACGCCCCGGCGCCCTGCCCTGACGCCCTGCCGCCCCGACACCATGCCGCGCCCGCCCCGCCCACGACGACGCAACGCTGCCAAGCCGAAAGCTGCGAAGCCGAAAGCTGTGAAGCCGAAGGCTGCGCTCCCCCAGGGACGGCTGATCAACCGCGAGTTGTCGCTGCTGGAGTTCAACCAGCGCGTGCTCGCGCAGGCGCAGGACCCGTCGGTGCCGCTGCTCGAACGCCTGCGCTTCCTCTGCATCTCATCGAGCAACCTCGACGAATTCTTCGAGATCCGCGTCGCCGGCATCAAGCAGCTGCTGGAGGACTCGCCGCGGTCGCTGAGCCCGGACGGCCTGACCCCGGCACAGCAGCTCGCCGCGATCCACACCCGCGCCACCCGGCTGGTCGCCGAGCAGTACGCCTGCCTCAACAAGACGCTGCTGCCGGCGCTCGCGAGAGCGGGCATCGTGCTGCTGCGCCGGGACGAGCTCGACGATGACGCGCGCGCCTGGCTCGCCGGCCATTTCGAGCGCGAGATCGAGCCCGTGCTGTCGCCGCTCGCGCTCGACCCGTCGCGCCCCTTCCCGCGCATCCAGAACAAGAGCCTCAATTTCGTGGTGCGCATCGAGGGCGAGGACGCCTATGGCCGCGAGGCGACGCTCGCCATCGTGCAGGCGCCACGGTCGCTGCCGCGCGTCGTGCCGCTGCCTCCCGGGGACGGACGGTCACAGCGCTTCGTGCTGCTCTCCACCGTCATCGAGGAGTCCGTGCCGCGGCTCTTCGAGGGCATGCGCGTGCTCGCCTGCCATCCGTTCCGCCTGACCCGCGACAGCGACCTGTTCGTCGACGAGGAAGAGGTCGAGGACCTGCGCCGCGCGCTCGAGGGCGAGCTCGCACAGCGCCGCTACGGATCGGCGGTGAGGCTGGAGGTGGCCACCGACTGTCCGCGCGACCTCGTCGCGTTCCTCGCCGGGCATTTCGCGGTCGGCGCGACGGACATCTTCCGCGTGCCGCCACCGGTCAACCTGCACCGGCTGTCGGCGCTGCACGAACTCGCGCAGCGTCCGGACCTCAAATACCCGCCCCTGTCGCCGAGCCTGCCGCGACGTCTCATCGACGGCGCCGACATGTTCACCGCGATACGCCAGTCCGACCTGCTGCTGCACCATCCTTTCCAGTCGTTCGCGCCGGTGGTCGATTTCCTGCGCCAAGCGGCGACCGACCCGGCGGTGCTCGCGATCAAGCAGACCTTGTACCGCACCGGCGGCGACTCGGCGATCGTCGATGCCTTGGTGAAGGCGGCGCACGCCGGCAAGGACGTCACGGTGGTGATCGAGCTGCGCGCGCGCTTCGACGAGCAGGCCAACATCGAGCTCTCGGACCGGCTCCAAGAGGCCGGCGCGCACGTGATGTACGGCGTGGTGGGCTTCAAGACCCACGCCAAGCTCGCGATGGTGGTGCGCCGCGAGGAGGGTGGCATCCGCCGCTACTGCCATCTTGGCACCGGCAACTACCACTCGCGCACGGCGCGCGCCTACACGGACTACGGGCTGCTGACCTGCGACCCGGAGATCGGCCAGGACGTGCACGAGGTGTTCCTGCAACTGACCAGCCTCACGCGTTCGCCGCGGCTGGCCTGCCTGCTGCAGTCGCCTTTCGAGCTGCAGCGCGCGATGGTCGCCAAGCTCGAGCGCGAGGCGGCGCACGCGGCGGCCGGACGGCCGGCGCGCGTGATCCTCAAGATGAACGCGCTCGTCGAGCCGCAGTCGATCGCCGCCATCTGCCGCGCCGCGCAGGCCGGCGTCGAGGTCGACCTGATCGTGCGCGGGGTGTGCGCGCTGCGGCCTGGCGTGCCCGGGTATTCCGAGCGGGTGCGCGTGCGCTCGGTGGTCGGGCGCTTCCTCGAACACTCGCGGGTGTTCTGGTTCGCCAACGGCGGTGACCCGGAGATCTTCTGCAGCAGCGCCGACTGGATGGACCGGAATTTCTTCCGTCGCGTCGAGATCGCCTTCCCGATCCGCCGCCCGAAGTACCGCGAGCGCATCCTCCGCGATCTCGAGAGCTACCTGCGCGACGACACGCAGGCCTGGCTGCTCGACTCCCGCGGGCGCTATGCCCGCGCCGCGCACGGGGACGGACCGCCGCGCTGCGCCCAGTTGGAACTGCTCGAGGCCTATACGGCCGGCAGGCCGCGCGAGGAGTAGATCCGCAGCCGGAAGCCGGCGGCGGCCAGCAGGTCGATCTCCTGGCTGAGGTCGGCGACGGTGAGCGGATGTCCGCGCAGCCATCGCACCGGGAAACGCATCTCCAAGGTGCGGCCGCGGGCGGCCAGCGAGATCTCGGGCAGCGGTGCGCGGCCGCGGCCGCGATGCAGCAGCACGGCGAGGCGCAGCAGCACCGTCAAGGGCAGCACCCGGCGGTCCCAGGGCGGCAGCAACTGATCGATGCCCTCGACCGACAGCTTGCGGCGATGTCCGCCCACGAGCCGCGACAGCAGGCGCTGCTCCTCGCGCGGGAACCCCGGCATGTCGGCGTGCTCGAGCAGGTAGGCGCCGTGCTGGTGATGACGCGAGTGCGCGACGTCGAGGCCGATCTCGTGCAGCCGCGCCGCCCAGGCGAGCGACTGCGCCGCCAACGGGTCCTCGAGCTGCCAGTCCGCAGCGACCTGCCCGAGCAGCGCGAGCGCGGTGCGCTCGACACGCTCCGCCTGCGCGAGATCGACGTGATAGCGCGCCTGCATGGCACGCACCGTGCGCTCACGTGAATCCTCGTGCGTGATGCGCCCGACGAGGTCGTAGAGCAGGCCGTCGCGCATCGCGCCCTCGGCGACCTCCATGCGCTCGATGCCGAGCACCTCGAAGACCTCGGCGAGGATGGCGAGCCCGCCCGGGAACACGCCGCGACGCTCCTCGGTGACCGTGCCGAGCGGGATGTCGCGCACGCCGTCCGCGCGCAGCATCGCCTCGATGACCGCCTCCAGGCCGGCAGGCGTGAGGGCGTTCGCGGCCGGGTCGAGCTCGCGCAGCGCCTCGAAGATGGCCTTGACCGAACCGGAACTGCCGGCCGCCTGCTGCCAGCCGAGTTGTCGGAACGCGTCTTCGATGGGTTCGAGCTCGCGGCGGGCGTCGACCCGCGCACGCGCGAAACGCTTGGCCGACAGCCGACCGCCGACGAAATGCCGCTCGCTGAGCGTGACGCAGCCGAGGTCGGTGCTGGCGAGGCGCAGCGGCTCCAGGCCCTCGCCGATGATCAGCTCGGTGCTGCCGCCGCCGATGTCGACCACCAGCCGACGGCCGGCGGCCGCAGGCGAGGTGTGCGCGACGCCCGAGTAGATGAGACGCGCCTCCTCCATGCCCGAGACGATCTCGATCGGATGGCCGAGCGCGGCGCGCGCCTTCTCGAGGAAGGACTGCTTGCGGCGCGCGCGTCGCAGCGCGTTGGTGCCGACCACCCGGACGCTGTCGGCATGGATGTCGCGCAAGCGCTGGCCGAAGCGCTCGAGACAACCGAGGGCGCGCACCGCGACGTCGCGGTCGAGACGCCCCTCCTCGTCCATGCCCGAGCCGAGACGGACCATCTCGCGCAGGCGGTCGATGACGACCAGCTGGCCGTGGGTATAGCGGGCGACGACGAGATGGAAGCTGTTGGAGCCGAGGTCGACGGCCGCGAGCAGCTCCGGGGCGGCACGGGAACCGGCCCGCGTCATGGTGACCCCGTGGGCATGCCGGACGGGATCAAGCCGAACGGGATCAGGCCGGAGCGGCTCAGGCGGAGAACGAGGACCCGCAGCCGCAGGTCGTGGTGGCGTTCGGGTTGCGGATCACGAACTGCGAGCCTTCGACGCTCTCGCGGTAGTCGATCTCGGCGCCGCTCAGGTACTGGAAGCTCATCGGATCGACCAGCAGCTTGACGCCCTGGTTCTCGACCAGCGTGTCGCCGTCCTGCACCTGCTCGTCGAACTCGAAGCCGTACTGCATGCCCGAGCAGCCGCCGCCTTGCACGAAGACGCGCAGCATCAGGGCGGCGTTGCCCTCGGCCTCGATCAGGGTGCCGACCTTGCGTGCCGCCGCATCCGTGAACACCAAGGCGGGCGGCAAGTCGAGAGGCAGGTCTTCGAGTACGGTGCTCATGAGGGGATTCTAGTTTCGCGGGGCGGCAGCGTCAAAAGGCTGCAACTCGAGTTCCGGCGCAGTGGGCGCAGCAGCGGCGGGCGCGGTGGCCGCTGGCGGGACCGCGGCGACCCGGGCCGCAGCAGCCTTCGGCACCAATCTGCCATCGATGCGCGCGCCGAGGGTCATCTCGATGGCGCCGTAATGGACATCGCCCGTGATGCGCGCTGTCGCACCCAGCACCACACGGTCGTGGCCGCAGACATCGCCCTTGACGCTGCCGTGGACGACCACATGGCGGGCCTCGACGCTGCCCTCCACGCTGCCCGGCTCGCCGATCCAGAGGGTCGACGCCTCGGCCGTCGGCGCGGCGCGGACGCGGCCGACCACGCGGCCATCGAGGTGCAGGCCACCGGCGAACTCGAGATCGCCCTGCAGCGAGGTGCTGCGGGCGACCAAGGTATCGATGCGCCCCGGGACGGGCGGTTTGTTTCGCGAGAACATCGGGATCTCCCCCGTCGGCGTGGCGCCGCTACGGGCCGTAGGATATTACGCCGGTTCGACCGACCAGAGCAGCGTCTGCGTCACGGGCGGCACGTTCCGGGTGGCCGACCGGACCTCGATCACCACCCGCTCGGGCGAAAACCCGGCCGGCAGCGTGAGTTCGACCTCCAGGTTCTCGAAGTACTGGAAGCGGTAGCTCAACCGGGGGCTGCGGGCGGCGGTGGTCTCGCGCAGGTCGAGGCGGGCGGCGCGGCCGCCGCGCTGCCCCTCGACGGTCACGCCCACGCTGCCCGAAACGCTGCGGTCGGGACGTCCGGGCTGCGCGAGCGCGAGCCGCAGCAGATGGCGGCCAGGCCCGGACCCCGGCACGATGCGGACCTGACGGATCGCGACTTCCGCCTGCGGGCCGGCCCGACCGACGATGCCGCGCATGAACTCGAGCTGCTGCGACTGGCGCGCCACCTCGGCCTGCAATTCACCGATGGTGCGCGACACCTCCTGACGCTCGCGTTCCTGGGCGGCCTTGAGCGTGTCGAGCTCGGCGACCTCACGGCGCAACCGGGCGACTTCCGCCTCCCGTGCCGTCAGGGCTTCGCGCAACCCCGCTTCGCTCTGCACTGCGGCCCGGCCATCGAAAGCGGCGTGGGCGCGCCCGAGCGCGTACAGCCCGCCCATCACGGCAAGCACGACCGTCACGGCGAGGGCGATCCCCCACGGCGTACCGAGCCACGCTGGCCCGCGGATGACGAGAGGATGGACGGGGCGCGTCATGCGGGCCGGTCAGCCGGTGCTGCGGATCCGCAGACCGCGCGCCTTCGCGCGACCGGGGGCGGCGTCCGATGGGGACATCGTGCCCCACCACGCGGGGTAAGGCGGCAGCCCTTCGGGCCAGACCTCCCGACCGAGCTCCTGCAACGCCCGTCGATAGACCTGGCGCTTGAAATGGATGACCTCCCGCACCGGCTCCCAGTAGTCCGCCCAGCGCCAATCGGCGAATTCAGGCTCGCCGGTGGTATCGAAACGGAACGCCGGCTCCGCGGCTCGGCTGCGCAGCAGGTACCAACGCTGCTTCTGGCCGATGCACACGGGCGATTGGTCGCGGCGCACGAAGCGCGGCGGCAACCGGTAGCGCAGCCAGCGGCGCGTCACGGCGAGCACCTCGACATCATCGGCCGTGAGCCCGATCTCCTCGCCGAGCTCGCGGAACATGGCCTGCTCCAGGGACTCGCCGATGCGCACGCCGCCCTGCGGGAACTGCCAACCCTTGCCGCCGGCGCGACGACCGAGGAACACCCGGCCGTCGTCCTGCATCAGCACGATGCCGACGTTGGCGCGGAACCCCTCGTCATCGATGTGGTCGCTCATGCGCGCCCGACTTGCCGGCTGCGCCGGTCCTCGAGGTATTCGCGGCCCTGCCGCATCAGCGCGGTGAACGCCGCCTCGTCCTGCGCCAGCACGGCGCGACGCAGCGACTCCACGGCCCGCGCCAGCGCCTCGAGCGACTCGGCGCCGTAATCATTGAGGCCCTGGATCTCGTAGTAGAGCTCGGGGCTCTCCTGCGCGACGCGGGTGGCGACGTCGAGCTGCGCATCGAAGGTCGTGCTCGAGAGCTGCGCGAGACGGGGCGCCGCCTCGCCGCTGCCCGCCAGCGCGGTGAAGAACGCGATGTTGAGCGCGTGCGAGAGACCGAGCACGTAGGCGATCAGGCGGTCGTGCTCGTCCAGCGACATCACGGCCTGTTCGACCATGGTCGAGGCGAACAGGTCGCGCGCCGCCTGCAGCGCCTCGGCATGGCCGAGGTCGACGAACACGACGTGGCGGCCCGACAGCAGCTCGGTATCGGGGCCGAACATCGGGTGCACCGAGGTCACCCGGCAACCATGGGACTTGAGCGCCATCAACGCGCCGCGCAGCGGCGACTTGAGCGAACCGAGGTCGAAGATCACCCCGGGCGGCCGCCGCAACGCGAGCCCGCGCAGCACGGCATCGGTGCGCCCGAGCGGCGTGGCGACGACGATGAAATCGTGCTCGAGCTCGGCGTTCTCCCAATCGGCGAGCGCCTGCGTGCCCTCCGGCGCGCCCGCCGGGTCGGCGACCTCGACCGCAAACCCCTGCGACAGCAGGAACTCCGCGAACCAGCGGCCCATCTTGCCCGCGCCACCGATCACGAGCGCGCGCCGACCGCTGCCCTGCCCCTGCGCCGCGACGCTGGCGCGCTCCTGGGTCGCGAGCGAGCTGCGGATCAGCAGCCGCATCAGCTCCTCGGCCACCGCGGGCGGCACGCCGTGCGCCTCGGCCGTGGCGCGTGCGCCCAGGATCACCTCGCGCTCGCGGCCGTAGTCGCGGGTGGGATGACCGGTGCTGCGCTTGACGCGCGCGATCTCGCGGCTGGTGCGCTGCCGGTCGGCGATGAGTTCGATCAGTCGATCGTCGAGTTCGTCGAGGTGCTGGCGGAGTTCGTCGAGGCTGGCCATATCGCGGGACGCCCTGTGTCGGGACCGGGTTGCAAGGACCGGGATTCGCACCCGGATGCTACCATCCACGCATGCCGCTGCCCTCCCAGTTCCTGCCCGATCCGCTGCCCGCCGAGCCGCTCGCCCTCGCCGCCGAGTGGCTCGCGCTCGCGCGCCGCCGCGCCGACCAACCGAACCCGAATGCGATGGTGGTCGCCACCGTCGATGCCCAGGGCCAGCCCTCCGCGCGGGTGGTGCTCTGCAAGGAGATCGTGGTCGACCCCGGCCATGTCTGCTTCTACACGAACTACCTCTCCCGCAAGGGTCGCGAGCTGGCAGCGAGCCCGCGGATCGCGATCGTGATGCACTGGGACCACCTGCACCGGCAGGTGCGCATCGAGGGCCGCGCCGTGCGCGCGCCGGCCGCAGAGAGCGACGCATATTTCCGCACCCGCCCTTGGCAGCGCCGCATCGGCGCCTGGGCGAGCGCGCAGAGCGAACCGGTCGGCTCGCGGGCCGACCTCGAACAGGCGGTGGTCGCCACTGCCGCGCGCTTCGGCACGCCGGTCCCCGGTCCCGAAGACGACCCGGCGCAGGCGGGCGTCGGCGAGGACATCCCGCGACCGCCGCACTGGGGCGGCTATCACGTCTACGCCGAGGCGGTCGAACTGTGGGTCGAGGGGGAATCCCGGATCCACGACCGCGCACGCTGGGTGCGCGAGCTGCGATGGGACGATCCCGCCCTGCCGCCGCGTGACCTCGGCGCCTGGCAGGCCACGCGCCTGCAACCCTAGCCGACCCTCACGCCCCGCCCGCGGCCAACCGCGAGCGGATCGGCTCGTGCAACAGACCATTGGTGGCGAGCACCGTGGTGGTGCCCAAGGTCACCGGTCCGCCGTCGAGGTCGGTGAAGCGGCCACCCGCCTCCTCGACGATCACCGTGAGCGCGGCGATGTCGAGGATGTTCACGTCCGATTCGACCACGGCATCGAGCGCGCCGCGGGCGAGCAGGTGGTAATGCACGAAATCCCCGTAGCCGCGCAGCCGGTCCACTTCGGTGACGAGGCTGCCGAGGCGTGCCCAGCCGGGCCCGGCCGCGAGGGTCTTGAGGTTGCCGGTGGAGAGGATCGCCGCATCGACGCGCGAGACCTCGCTCACCCGGATGCGCCGGCCGTCGAGCCACGCACCCGCACCGCGCTCGGCCCAAGCGAGCTCGCCGTAGGCCGGCGCCGCCGAGACGCCGAGCACCAGCCGACCGCCGCGCAGCAGCGCGACCTGGGTCGAGAAGAACGGTGTTTCGCGGACGAAGGATTTGGTGCCGTCGATCGGGTCGACCAGCCAGACGCTCTCGGCGTCCATCGCGTGGCGCCCGGTCTCCTCGCCATAGAACCCGTAGGACGGGAAGCGCCGCGCCAGCACGCTGCGGATCGCCTCCTCGGCGCGCAGGTCGGCCTCGGTCACCGGCGAGCGGTCGGATTTGGTGGTGACGGCGAGGTTGCGCCGGTACAGGTCGCGGATCACGGCGCTCGCGGCCTCGGCGGCGTCGAGCGCGGCCTGCAGTTCGGGTGATGCCACGAAACGCTCCTCAGGGCGACGGGTGCGGGATGGTATCTTATCGGCCATGGGCAACCGCTTGAGCAAGATCTACACGCGCACCGGCGACGAGGGCACCACCGGCCTCGGCGACGGCACCCGCGTACCGAAGGACGCCGCGCGCGTCGAGGCCTACGGCACGGTCGACGAGGCCAACAGCACCATCGGCATGGTGCTCGCCGTGCCGGGCCTGCCCCCGGCGATCGCGAGCTGCCTCACGGCCGTGCAGCACGACCTCTTCGACCTCGGGGGCGAACTGTGCATCCCGGGCATGACCCTGGTGACCGACGCGCAGGTCGATCGGCTCGAACAGGAGCTCGACGCCTTCAACGACCCGCTGCCCGCGCTCAAGGATTTCATCCTGCCGGGCGGTGGACCTGCCGCGGCGGCCTGCCACCTCGCGCGCACCGTGGTGCGCCGCGCGGAGCGCCGCGTCTGGACCCTGTCGGCGCTGGAGGCGGACGGTGCGCAACCGCTCTCGCCGGTGCCGGCCCGTTACCTCAACCGGCTCTCGGACCTGCTGTTCGTGGTCGCGCGGGTGCTCGCGCGCCACGAGAACGGCAGCGAGGTGATCTGGCGCCGCGATCGCGGCGCCAGCCAAGGATGATCAGCCGCGACCGTCGCGCCAGCCCAGGATGACCTGCTGCGGCTAGCGCGCGGCGACCGCGCTCTCGTCGACCTCGCTGCGGATCAGCAGCCCCACCAGCAGCGCCACCACGATCGCGACCGCCAGCACGGTGAACGGCACCTGGTAGCTGCCGAAGCGGTCGAACAGCATTCCGGTCACCCAGCTGCCGAGGCCGACGCCGACCGATTCCATCAGGCTGATCGAACCGTTGATGCGGCCGATCTCGCGCAGGCCGAAATTGTTGACCGCCAGCATGTTGTAGAGCGTGAACAGCCCGCCCCAGCCGAGGCCCACGACCATCGCCGAGACGATGACCCACTCGCGCTGCATGCTGGCGAGCCCGATCATGCCGACCAGCATGACGACCTGGCAGGCGGTGAACACCTTGTGGCGGTCGATGTGGTCGGCGAGCCAGCCGATGGCGAACTTCGAGCTCATCGCCACCAGGCTGAACGCGAACATCATCTTGCCGGCCTCGGCGAGCGTGAACCCGAAGCCCTTGTTGAGGTGCAGCACGAAGTGCTGCACGAAGCTGAAGATCGAGTAGTAGGCGAGGAATCCCGAGACCGCGATCGCCCAGAACGTGCGGGTGCGCAGCGCCTCGCGGAAGGTGAGGCCATGCTGCTTGAGGTCGGCCAGCGCCGCAGATTGGCCGACGGCGCGGTAGCCCGCCTGGGCGGGCGTGCCCTTGATGGCGAGCGCCACCAGCACCAACAGCACCAGCGGCATCGCCGCGTTCCAGGTGAAGGCCTGGCGCCAGCCGAAGGCCTCGATCAACGGCGGGTTGAGCAGCGGGAAGACCGCGCTGCCCAAGCTCGTGCCGATGAGCGCGATGCCGATGGCGAGCCCGCGATGCTTCACGAACCAGCTCGACACCAGGAAGATGACCGTCATCGAGCCCGCAGCCGACAGCGCGAGGGCGAACAGCATGTGGATGGCGTAGAGCTGCCGCAGCGCATCGCCCGACCACGAGCCGTGGAACTTCCAGAGGAAGGCCGCGGCCAGCGCGGCCGCGATGCCGATGGCCGGGCCGCGGCCGAGGCGCGGCAGCAGGCTGCCGAGCGCGACGACCAACACCGCCGCGACGCCGAACGCGCCGAGCGTCGCGATCAGCAGGATCACCGGCGGGGCGGCGCCCACGGTGAGCGCCGCATACCCGAGGTAACCGAGCGAGAGCAGCAGGCAGCCGGTCATGAGCAGCCAGCGCGGGTTGACCTTGTCGATGAGGATGCCGACGAAGGGCGCCATCAGCGCGGTCAGCACGAACTTGATCGTATCGGTGAACTTGAAGGGGCCACGGTCCCAGCCGAACTCGTCGAGCAGCGCCGAATCGAAGATCGTGACGCCCGTCGCGGTCATGCCGTTCGACAGGAACAGCGCCAGCATCCCCATCACCGCGACCGACCACGGATACCACTTCGGCGCCTCGCGCCCCGCCTTGTCGTCGCCCCCGCGCTCGTCGCTCATGCAGCGCCCTCCACTTGTTTGGCCGGGTCCTGGGCCTGACCGTCCTCTGCCGCGCGCAGGCGCCCCCAATCGAACGAGGGCCCCGGATCGGTCTTGCGGCCCGGTGCGATGTCACTATGCCCCACCACACGATCGGCGGCGAGCGCCGGCCAGATGCGGCGCAACGCGAGGAGCAGGGCCGACAAGGCCGCGTACTGCGCCGCCTCGTACGGTGTGTCGTCGGCGCCCTCGAGCTCGATGCCGATCGAGAAGTCGTTGCAGGCCTCGCGCCCCTGCCAACTCGACACCCCGGCGTGCCAGGCCCGCGCCTGCAGCGGCGCATACTGGGTGACGCTGCCGTCACGACGCACCAAGAGATGAGCGGACACGCGCAGCGCCTGGATGCCGGCAAAGAATGGGTGGGCGTCGGGCGGCAGGTCGCCGCAGAACAGCCGATCGATCCACGGGCCGCCGAACTCGCCGGGCGGCAGGCTGATGCCGTGGATCACCACGAGCTCGGGCTGCTGGCCCGCAGGCCGCAGGTCGTGGTGCGGGCTCAACACCTGACGGACACCGCGCAGCAGGCCGGTGGCGGCATCGAGTTCGAAGGTCGGGGCGTGGGCCATGGACATCGATGATGCCAGAACCCGCCGGTGACGACGGTCGCGACGGACCGGTCGCCGCGGGGCGGCCACGACGCGGCAGGCGTGCCAAAATGCGGCATGCCTTCCCGCCCCGACGCACCGACCAGCAACGCCGGCCTGCGCGCCCTCGACCTCGCGCATGTGTGGCACCCCTGCACGCAGATGAAGGACCACGAGCGCGCCATGCCGATGGTGCCGCTGCGCAGCGGACGCGGCGCCTGGCTCGAGGACCATGACGGCCATCGCTACCTCGATGCCATCAGTTCCTGGTGGGTGAACCTCTGGGGACACGCCCACCCGCGCATCAACGCCGCGGTGCAGGCGCAGCTCGAGCGCCTGCCGCACGCGATGTTCGCAGGCTTCACGCACGAGCCGGCGGCGCGGCTCGCCGCGGAGCTGGCCGCGGTCGCACCGCCGGGACTCACGCGCTGCTATTTCGCCGACAGCGGATCGGCAGCGGTCGAGGTGGCCGTGAAGATGAGTTTCCATGCGTGGCGCAACGCGGGCCGGCCGCGCAAGACACGCTTCGTCACGCTCGCCAACAGCTACCACGGCGAGACGCTGGGCGCGCTCGCGGTCGGCAACGTGGAGCTCTACAAGGCGATCTACCGGCCGCTGCTGATGGATGTCATCACGGTGCCCGCGCCCGACACCGACGGTGCCGCCGAGGCGCTGGAGGCGACGTTGGCGGCGCAATCCGACGAGATCGCAGCGGTGATCCTCGAGCCGCTCGTGCAGTGCGCGGGCAGCATGCGCATGTACCCCCCGGAATACCTGCGCCGCGCACGCGCCGCCTGCGACCGCCACGGCGTGCACCTCATCGCCGACGAGATCGCGGTGGGCTTCGGCCGTACCGGCCCTTTGTTCGCCTGCTCGCAAGCGGACATCACCCCGGACCTCCTCTGCCTGTCAAAGGGCCTCACCGCCGGCTACCTGCCGATGTCGGCGGTGCTCGCGCGCGAGGCCATCTATCAGGCCTTCTACGACGACCACCACAAACTCAACGCCTTCCTGCACTCGCACAGCTACGCCGGCAACCCGCTCGGCTGCGCCGCCGCGCTCGCATCGCTCGCGCTGTTCGCCGAACCCGGCGCCACGGAGGCGCGCCTGCAGCTTTCCGCCGGACTTGGCGCAGCGGTACGCGAGGCCTTCGACGGCCATCCGCAGGTCGCCGACGTGCGCCAATGCGGCACCATCGTGGCCGTGGAGTTCGTGCGCGACCGAGCGACGCGCGAACCGTTCCCGTGGCGCGAACGGCGGCACCTGCACATCTATCGCCACGCGCTCGCCCGAGGGGTGCTGCTGCGACCGCTCGGCAACGTCATCTACTTCATGCCGCCCTACTGCACGACACCGGATGAGGTCGCGCTGATGGCGACCGTCGCGCGCGAGGGTCTCGACCTCGCCGTCGCCGCACCGGCGGGCGACGCATGAGCCGTACCGCATGAGCCGTACCGAATGAAGGTCACCGCATGAGGAACACCCGGCTGCATCTGCCTGGCCCCTGGGCCGTTCCGCTGGCGGAAGGCCTCGAGATCGAGCTGCCGGCGGCGGCGGCCCAGCATGTCAGCACCGTGCTGCGGCTGCGGCCCGGCGCGCCGTTGACGTTGTTCGATGGCCAGGGCGGCGAGTGGGCGGCGAGCCTGCTCGCGACCGATCGGCGCGGCGCGCGGGTGCGGGTCGGCGCGCACGACCCGGTCGAACGCGAATCGCCGCTCGCGATCACGCTGCTGCAGGGCCTCGCGCGCGGCGAACGTATGGACCAGGTCGTGCAGAAAGCCACCGAACTCGGCGTCACGCGCATCCTGCCGATCGCGGCCGAGCGCAGCGTCGTGCAGCTCGGCGAGGCGCGGGCGGAGCGTCGCATCGCGCATTGGCAGGCGGTCGCCGCCTCCGCCTGCGAGCAGTGCGGTCGCAACCGCGTGCCGGAGATCCTGCCGCCGCTCGCGCTCGCGGCCTGTGGCGCAGCGACGCTGCCGGCGCTGCGTTGGGTGCTGGACCCGGCCACCGGCCGCGCGCTGCCGGAAGCCGTCGCGACGGCGCAGACCTCGACCACCGGACTGCGGGAGATCGCGCTGCTGGTCGGCCCGGAGGGCGGCCTCAGCGACACGGAACTCGCGCTCGCGGCGCGGCTC
>Ga0208596_1000361_pt1 | contig 14725 bp, 14 predicted proteins | sample LakMenEpi12Jul11_FD_150686 | JGI IMG/M metagenome (GOLD analysis project Ga0208596, IMG submission 150686) | Freshwater microbial communities from Lake Mendota, WI - 12JUL2011 deep hole epilimnion (SPAdes) | ecosystem: Environmental > Aquatic > Freshwater > Lake > Epilimnion/Euphotic zone ...
CAGTTCCTGTCACGAACGGTGTACCTCTCGCTCGACCCGTACTACCGCAACGTGATGAAGAACAGCCCGATCTATGCGGAGCGGCTCGCCCCGGGCGATGTGATGATCGGTGAGACGGTTGCGCAGGTGCTCGAGTCGCACCATCCCGGGTTTGCCGTCGGGGACCACGTCGCCGTCCGCAACGGCTGGCAGCAATTTGCGTTGTCGACAGGCGAGGGCGTTCGGCGGCTCGATCCGGCGGTTGCGCCACTCTCCACCGCCCTCGGCGTGCTTGGTATGCCTGGGCTCACCGGCTGGGCGGGAATGGTCCATCTCGGGGAGCCTCTGCCTGGACAGACTGTCGTGGTATCGGCGTGCACCGGTCCTGTCGGCAGCACCGCGGGGCAGGTCGCCCGGAAGATGGGCGCGCGCGTGGTCGGCGTCGCGGGATCCGCCGAGAAGTGCGATTACGCGGTCCGTGAGCTCGGCTACGCGGCCTGCGTGAACTACAAAGATGGTGATATCGCCGCGAAATTGAAAGACGCCTGCCCCCGCGGGATCGATGTCTATTTCGACAACGCGGGCGGGGAGACCCTCGCGACGGTACTTCGCCAGTTGGCACTAGGCGCCCGCGTGGTCCTCTGCGGGATGATCGAGGCCTACAGCATGGACGAGCCGCCACCCGGCCCGCCGCTCGGTTCAGTGGTCGGCGCCCGTGCGAGCCTCAAGGGGCTCGTGGTCTATGACCATCTGCACCGGTTCGCTGAGATGAACCGCGTCGTCTCGGGTTGGATCCGCGAGGGTAGCTTCCGCTATCGCGAGGATGTCACTGAAGGGCTGGCCTGCGCACCGGAGGCGTTCTGTCGTCTGATGCGCGGCGGCAACTTCGGCAAGGCGCTGGTGAAGGTCGCCCCCGAGTCGCTCTGACCGTCAAGGTTCCGGCGTGCCGGTGTCGCGTTCGCCCTGGCTGCGGCCCTCACGGGCCCTTTGCGCGATCGCCATGTAGCGCTGTCGGAACACATCAAGCTCGTCTTGCGTGAGCTCCTCGAGATCGAGCAAGGCGTTGTGCGCCCCCTCTGTGGCGCGGATCAGTTCGTCCAGCTTGATGTGCAACGCCTCCGTGTCACGGTTCTGCGTGTTCTGGATCAAGAACACCATCAGGAAGGTGACGATGGTGGTCCCGGTGTTTATGACCAGCTGCCAGGTGTCGCTGTAGTCGAACAGGGGCCCGGTCACGAGCCACAGCGCGAGGACCGTCAGGGCGATGTAAAACGATACAGGGCGCCCGGCGAGCTTCGCCGAATGCTTGGCTAGCGCGGCATACGCAGTACGACGGGGACGCGACATGGGCTTGTCCTCTTTGGAAGCTCTTACGGGCCGTCCGAAGCGTCCGTGACAAATTAGCCGAGCAGGCGTTCGAGCTCCGGAACCACTTGGAACAGATCACCGACGAGGCCGATATCGGCGACCTCGAAGATCGGGGCCTCCGGATCCTTGTTGATCGCAACGATGGTCTTGGCGTCCTTGATCCCGGTGAGATGCTGGATGGCACCGGAGATGCCGAAGGCGAGGTAGAGCTCGGGCGCGATGATCTTGCCGGTCTGTCCGACCTGCATGTCGTTGGCTGCGTAGCCCGCGTCCACTGCGGCGCGCGAGGCACCGACCGCAGCGCCCATCTTATCGGCGAGCTTGAAGAGGATCCCGAAGTTGTCGGCACTGGCAAGCGCACGACCTCCTGAGACAACTTTGGCGGCCGTCTGCAGGTCAGGCCGATCAGAGCGCGCCGAGGACACCGATATGAAGCGGGTGTGGGTGGCCGGCAACGCGGCGACGGTGGTGGCCTCGATGGGCGCGGGCGCCACCGAAACGCCGGCCGCCTCGAACGAGGCGATCCGGATCGTGGCGACGACCTTCGACCCCGCGACAGTCTCGACGGTCGTGATGGCGTTGCTGGCGTAGATCGGGCGACGGAACCGTGTGGCGCTTTCCACCGCCATCAAGTCGGAGACCTGTGGCGCCTCGAGCAAGGCCGCGACGCGCGGCATCAGATCTTTGCCGAAGGTGGTAGAGGGCCCGAAGACATGCGTGTATGCAGCCGCGAGCTCCGTCAACTGCGGAGCGATGGCGGCCGCCAGCGCGTTGGCGTGGATCGGGTGGGTGACCGTGACGACGCGATCGACGCCGGCCACCGCGGCGGCATCCGCCGCCACAGCGGACGGATCGGCGGCGAACACGGCAACCGTGATCTCGGCATCAGGGATGCCACGCGCGCAGGTGACGCACTTGGCGATGGCAGGATTGAGACGGGAGCCGTCGTGTTCGGCCACGATGAGGATGCGGTTCATGCGAGCCCCTTGCGACGCAGCGCGTCGATGAGTTCTTGTGTGTCCTTGACCATGACGCCCTTGGAGCGGACCGGCGGCGGTTCGAACTTGACCGGCTTGAGCCGTTCGACAGGGGTCACGCCGAGAGCGCCGGGCTCGAGCGTGTCGAGCGGCTTCTTCTTGGCTTTCATGATGTCGGGCAACTTCACGTACCGCGGTTCGTTGAGTCGCAGGTCGGTGGTGATGACGGCGGGCAGGTCGATCTCGATGGTCTCGAGGCCGGCGTCGACCTCACGCGTGACCCGCGCGACTTCGCCGTTGATCTCGACCTTGGAGGCGAAGGTCGCCTGCGGTCGGCCCCAGAGCGCCGCCAACATCTGCCCGGTCTGGCTGCAGTCGTCGTCGATGGCTTGTTTGCCGAGGATCGCGAGCAGCGGCGACTCCCGCTCGCAGAGGGCGCGGAAGATGCGCGCCGCGTCGAGGGGCTCGATGGCGGCATCGGTCTGCACGAGGATCGCGCGGTCGGCGCCCATCGCCAGCGCCGTACGCAGTTGCTGCTGGCAGTCGGCCGGCCCGATCGAGACGGCCAGCACCTCTTCCACGATCCCTTTCTCTTTGAGACGCAGCGCCTCTTCGAGGGCGATCTCGTCGAAGGGATTGATGCTCATCTTGACGCCGTCGGTGATGACGCCCGAACCGTCCGGCTTGACCCGGATGCGGACGTTGTAATCGACGACGCGCTTGATCGCTACGAGGATGCGTTTCATCTGGGTCTCGGCAGGTTGGAAGCCGTTAGTCTACAGCCCGGACGGGCCGGGGTTAAGCCTTGTCTTTCGTGCTGTGAGCCGTTCCCGGGGCTTGCGGTCAGCGCTCGGCGGTGCGGCGTTGCGCCGGTACCCCGTGGTGCGGCGGCTCGGTCTGTTGTTCGACGAAGGTCTCACGGATCTTCTGCGCGGTGTCGCGCAACTTCGGCAGGAAACGCTCCACTGCGAGCTTGAGGGGGACGGCCGTGCCACTGAAACGGATGGTGACCGCCGCGAGCACCCGGTCATCGACCATGATGGGTACCGCGATGCTGATCTCGTCCGACACGCGGCGTGGGCGGACCGCCGACGCGTAGCCCTGCATGCGCGTGTCGTTGAGCATCTTCATCAGTTCCGTGCGGTTACGCGCGAGCGCATCCTCTTCTCGGGTGGAACGGGCGAGGATGTCGAGCAACGAATCGCGGTGCGTCGGCGCTGAGAAGGCGAGGTAGACGCGGCCGGAGGACGAGGCGAGCAGCGGAACGCGGAATCCCGCCGGACAGCGTTCGACCGCCAAGGGGCTTCGATGGTCGGTCGATTCGCGGACCATCATCGACGTTCCGGAGAGCGAGGCGACCGCGACCGGCCATACGATGTCCTTTCCCAATTCGTGGATGTAGGGCCGCGCGATCTGCGTCACCCACGCCTCGTCGTCGTACCCGTCCGACAGGCCACGCACCATGATGGTGAGGCGATATCGATCGTCGTTCGCATCGCGGTAAACGAAGCCGGCATGGCTAAGGGTTTCCAGGATGCGATAGGTCGTGGTGCGCGGCAGACGGATCTCCTGCGCGACTTCGGACACCGTGGCGCCGTTGCGCAGATTCAGAACGGTCAGCGCGTCGAGTCCGCGCATGAGTGCCCGGATCGGTCGTGTGGATTCCATCCCGTCAGAACTCCATAACGTTGTTTTCATTGGTTTTTCGTGAGTTTAGGCCACCAGCCTCTGGCTGTCCACAGGGCGGTCGGCAGCCCGCTGTGCGGATTTACAGCCGCCCCGGGGGGCGCGCTCAATGCCCATAATAACGGGCGCCCTCGGCGCTTCAAGCCGGGTGGAGGATCCAGTGCAGAGAAGGAAGACCGCATGATGCGCATCATCCGCATCGGTCTCGTGTGGGTGCTCGCCACGCTGCTGCTCGGCAGTTTGGCTTTGGCGGTGGCGGCGTGGGTGGGCGACCCCGCCGTGCCACGCAATCTGCTGTTCGGGCAGTCCCTGTCCGAGCCGATGCGCGTACAGGATTCGCGTCCCCAAGAGGCGTTGGCGGGTCGGCCCCTCGAGAACATCGCGATCGGCGCACCGGTGACCCTAGATCCGAGGGGGATCGCAGCCGCGGAACTCTACGCCACAACGACGCAGACGGTCGCCCTTCTGGTCTATCACAAGGGTGCGTTGCGCTACGAACAGTACTGGAACGGCGCAGACGCGACGACCCGCACCAATCCGAACTCGATGCACAAGGGGGTGCTCGGTCTGTTGGTCGGCGCCGCCATCGCGGACGGCTATATCGACTCCGTGGATGCGCCCGCATCGCGTTGGATCGAGCCCTGGCGTGACACCGCACATCGCGATATCACGGTGCGGGAGCTGCTACAGATGTCGAGTGGATTGGAGGTCCCGGTGTTCGGGACCTGGCAGGCCTCGCGCCTGCTGCTCGGTTCCGATCTCGAGGGCAGCGTACTCGGCTTGGGTGTCGAGGCCCCGCACGGCAGCCTGTTCCAGTACAACAACGCCAGCGCCCAAGCCCTCGTGATGATCCTGGAGCGTGCGACGGGTCAGCGCTACGCCCGGTATCTCTCCGAGCGGCTCTGGCAGCGCCTCGGCAATGCGGAGGCGGGTCTGTGGATGGACCGTCCTGGCGGGCAGCCACGCGGTTTCTGCTGCTTGTTCGCGACGGCGCGTGATTGGCTGCGTGTCGGCCGTCTGTTCCTGGATAGCGGTAGGGTGGGCGAGGACCAGGTCGTACCAGCGGAATGGATCCAGGCGATGACGACACCGTCTCCCCGCAATCCGAACTTCGGCATGCAGGTATGGATCGGATCGCCACCGACCACGGAACGGGTCTACAACCGCCACACCATCAAGGCTCGTCACTCGGCGCCGTTCGCCGCAGAGGACGTCATTTTCATCGATGGCTACGGCGGTCAACGCGTGTACATCATCCCTTCGCAGGAACTCGTCGTCGTGCGTACCGGTGTGTCGTCTGCAGAATGGGACGATGCGCCGCTCGTCAACACACTGCTGCGCGCGGTGCGGCGTTGACCCGTCAGCCGTCGGCGGGATACTGGCACTCGGTCGAAAGACTGCTCTCCATCGCGATCTTCGCGTTGGTGGTCGTGCAGTTGTATCTGTCCACCCAGGTCGCCACCACGCCGCGAGGGACGGTGGAGCGTGAAGCCCTGCAGTTTCTGCATGGCTCGCTCGGGCTGACCCTCCTGCTTTTTCTGATGCCACGCCTGTGGCTTTGGCTGCGGCTGCCGCGACCTGCGCGTCCCTCCGGTGTTCCGGTCGCGGCCGACACGCTCGCACGCCGTTGCAACCTCGCGCTATACCTTGTGCTCTTGCTGCTGTGCTTGCTCGGGCCGTTGTTCGCCTGGTCGGAGGGCTACTCGGTGTCATGGTTCGGGCTGATCACCCTGCCGCCGATGCTGACGGCGAGTTACCACTCGTCGGTCGTCTTCGGTTATCTGCACAGCGCTGCGTCGTTCCTGCTGTTGGCGTTGACGGTGTTCGTTCTGGTTGTCGCGTTGTGGCAAACATTTCGCTACCGCATCGGTCCATGGAGAGTGTTGCCCGGCGTTCCTTGGTCGAGCGGCGATGTCGCGGATGGTGCTTCTTCGAGCGTGGGTGCGGGCGCGGCTTGGAACATCGTTCACGGCGTGTTGTTCACCGCAATCGTCGGAGTGGGTGCCACGATGCCGTATCGGGTGTTCGGTGTCCTGCCCTTCACCACGGATGCACAGAGCGTGTCTTCGGGTCCGCCACCCGCGCTCGATCCGTACGCGGGCATCAGTGCACCGTCGCCGCTGTCCGCGCGCGCCCAGCGGGATTTCATGAACTGCCGGTTCTGTCACACCTTCGAGCAAGGCGCTGCTCACGGCGTCGGGCCGAACCTGCATCGGGTCTTCGGCCGCCGGGCAGCAAGCGTCGCCGGTTTCTATTATTCGCCCGCGCTGATCTCAGCCGGGCGGGGCGGCCTGAGTTGGGACGAGGGATCGATCGACCGTTTGCTCGCAGATCCGGAGGGGTTCCTGGAGGGGCGACATCGGATGCGTTATGCGCCGATCGACGACCCGCAGACGCGCGCGGCGGTGATCGGCGCCCTCATGTCGGCGACGCGATAGCCGCGGCCGAGTCGCCGGCGATCTTGCCGAGGGTCAACGCGGTGCAGAGACCGGCGCCGGGCAGGTAGCCGGTCACATCCGGGCCGGAGATGCCGCGCGCCGCACCGCCCCCTGCAAAAACATTGGGCAACGCCCGTCCGTCCGCCCGCAAGACGCGGGCAGCCGCGTCGATCAGCAGTCCGCCTTGTGTATGGAACAGCGCGCCGGTGACACGGACCGCAAAAAAAGGCGGGGCGAGCGGGGCGAGACCTTGGAAGCTTCGGCCGAGACGGTCGGCGCACCCGTTCTGGCGCGCCTCGTCGATCTCGGCATTGGCCGCGCGTAGGCTGCCTTCTGGTAGACGGCAGAGGCGTTCGAGCCCGCTCCAATCGTCAGCCTGGCGCAGCGCGCCGATCTCGAGCAACTGTCGCTGCTCGACCGAGTGGGCGAGGCAGGCCTCATGACGACGTGCATCGAACACGACCCACGCGATGCCGCCGGGCTGTGCGAGCACCGGCACACACATGCCGGAGATGTTCGCGAGTTCATGGGTGAAGCGGACGCCATCGGCGTTCACGAGGAAGCCGCCCTCGATCATGAGCGGGTGGGGCACCACGACCTGTTGCGGATCGGCAAGCGTCCCGAGTCCTTGATAGGCCGTCATATCCGCTACGGCACCACCGAGCGCAGCGCCGAGCCGGATGCCGTCGCCCTGATTGCCCTCGTGACCGAAATATTTGGCGTTGGCCATCTCCGGGATGTTCTCGGCCACCATGGCGTGGTCCGCCCCGAAACCGCAGGTGGCGATCACGACGGCCTCGCAGCCGATCTCCTCGAACTCTCCGTTCGGACGGGCGATGCGCAGACCGAGGACACGATCGTCCGCGTCGGCATACAGGTCGACCACCCGCGCCGAGGTCATGACTTCCGCGCCCGCACGAGCGCAGGCGTTCAAGAGCAGGGTGAGCAGTTCCTCGCCGTTCCGGCCCGGGGGGATATGCAGACGCGGCCTCGAGTGGCCGAGACCTGTCCACTTGAAATCGAGCAGCATCGGCACCTGATGGGTCGCGAGCCAGTCGATGGTCGGACCGGATCGATCGCCGATGACCCGCGCGAGCGCGGCGTCGGCACGACCTTCGGTCTTCGCAAGGATATCGTCCACGAAACGGTCGGCGGAGTCGTCGACGCCGGCGGCCGCTTGAGAGGCGCTGCCGGCGGCGCAAGCGGCACCCAGAGACATCGAGGTGCTGCCCCAGGGCCGCTCATCGCGCTCGAAGACGAGCACGTCGACGCCTGCGTCGCGTACGGCGAGCGCCGCCGACAATCCGCAGGCTCCCGCGCCGATGACGGCCACGGGTATGGTGAATTCGAAGTGGGGGATTCGGTCGCGGATGATGCCCATGCGGAGACAACCTTGGACGGTGCTGTGGCCGTTTGAGGAGGGCGAGTCTAGCACCGCCCGCGGACGCGCTCGGCTACACTCCGCTCATCACGCCGACTGCTGGAGCGCGCAGATGTCCGAAGCCATCCACCTGTTGCCCGGCGCCGTAGACGGCGCCATCGCCGCCCTGCGCAGCCTCCTCGGCGAGGATCGCGTGGTCACCGACCGGGCCGAACTCGAGTTCCATTCCCAGGACGTCTACCGTGCGGGTCTGCTGCCGGCGGCCATCATCCGCCCCCGCGATACCGATGAGATCTCGCGGGCGTTGCGGCTCATCGCCAACGCGCAACTGCCGATCGTTCCGCGCGGTGGCGGAATGTCCTACACCGACGGCTATCTGCCGAGCCGACCTGATTCGATCATGGTCGACCTGCTTGCGATGTCGCGGGTGCAGGTCATCGACGCCGAGGATTGTTTCGTCACGGTCGAATGCGGCGCGACCTGGAAAGATCTGTTCGACGCCTTGGCGCCGCACGGCGTGCGAACCCCGTATTACGGCCCGTTGTCCGGGCTGCGTTCGACGATCGGCGGTGCCTTGTCCCAAGGCAGCATCTTCCTGGGCTCCGGTCGTTACGGTCCGGTGGCCGAGAGCGTCATCGGCCTCGATGTCGTGCTTGCAGACGGCCGGGTGCTCAGTCTGGGCAGCCACGCGATAGCGCACGGCAAGCCCTTTTTCCGGCAGTTCGGGCCCGACACGCTCGGGATGTTCCTCGGCGACTGCGGCGCGCTCGGTATCAAGACCCGCGCGACGTTCCGTCTCATACGCCCGCAGCCGGAATCGAGGTTCCTGTCCTTCACCTTCCGTGAACCGGCGGCCCTGTTCGCGGCGATGGCGGAGGTCGCGCGCGCAGAGGTCGTCTCGGAGCAGTTCGGGTTCGATCCCGGGTTGCAGGCGGTGCGCATGAAGCGCAGCAGTCTGGCCGAGGATGCCAAAGTCTTGGGCGCGGTGGTACGCGGTTCGGGCGGGGTGCTCAAGGGGCTGAAAGAGGGCGCAAAGGTTGTGATGGCCGGGCGTGGTTTTCTGGAAGAGGGGACCTTCTCGGTCCATCTCTCGCTCGACGGGCGCGATGTGGTTGATGCGGACGCGAAGGCGGCGGTGGTGCGCCGGATCATGGCGCGGGGAGGCACCGAGGTCGAGAACACGGTGCCCAAAGTGATGCGGGCGAACCCGTTCGCGGAGCTCACCAGCATGCTCGGGCCGAACGGTGAGCGTTGGGTGCCGGTGCACGGCACCGTCTCGTTCTCAGGCGCGCTCGGCATGTACGAGGCCTGTGAACAGGTGTTCAAGCGTCACGAGACCGCCATGCATCGGTTCGCCATCGAGCGTGGCTATCTGGTGTGCACGGTCGGCGGAGCCGGTACGCTGCTCGAACCTGTGCTCTATTGGCCGGACGCCCGACAGGCGTTCCACGAGCGTGTGCTCGATGCGGGCTATCTGTCGCGGTTGCCCACCTACGCAGCGGATCCGCAGGCGGCGGAGGCGGTCGCGTCGCTGCGTGCGGACCTTGCGACGGCGTTCATGCAGCAGGGGGCGGTCAGTTTCCAGATCGGCAAGTTCTACCGATATCAGGAAGGCTTGGCGCCGAGCGCTGCCGGATTGCTGGCCGATCTCAAGCGTCTGGTGGATCCGGACGGACGGATGAACCCCGGCGCGATCGGTCTTTGACCCTTCGTCCAGCTACCAACCATCAAATTCCATCTCGGGAGATTTCCATGGCCAAGATCATCGTGCTTTTCAACCTCAAGCCCGGCATCAGTGTCGCGGACTACGAGGCCTTCGCCCGCAACACCGACCTGCCGATCGTCAACGCGCTGCCCTCGGTCCGCAAGTTCGAGGTACTGAGATCGCAGGGTCTGTTGGGCGGCGGCTCTGCGCCTTATCAGTACGTCGAGATCCTGGATCTGCATAGCCTCGAAGCACTCGGCGCGGATGTCTCGACAGAGACGATGCAGAAAGTCGCCGCGACCTTCCAGTCGATGGCCCAAGATCCTCAGTTCATCATCACCGAATCGCTCTGACGCCGCGCACCTCGGATTCCGGCTGTCAGATCGGGGCGACGAGTTCGATCCGTTCAGAAGCCGCGCCGACGATCAACCCCGCGTAGAGCCCGGCGTGAGGGGCCTCGCTGTCACGCAGCGTGGGCGGTCTCCGCCAGGGCAGCGTCTGTGCCGTATGGGCCGTCGTGCTCAAGCCCACCATCGCGATGCCGGGCGGCAGGTCACCAGGTCGACAGGGGCGCGCCGTCGCGCTCGCGGGATATTCGTCGAGCTCGATGGCATAGCTCGACGACAGGGCCACCAAGGACAGCGGTGTCGGCGTATCTCCCGGAAGCTCATGGGCTGCATTGAGCACGGCCACGACCGATCCGAAGCGTGGTGAGACCGTCAGCCCGAGCGTGTCCCGGTAGAAGGTCTGCATCTGCCCCAGGTCGGGTCCACCGAGCACCAAAATGAAGCTGCGATCGACCGGCGTTCGGGCTGGCGTCTTGATGAGGCTGCCACCCTCCGGCGGAAGCCGCGTGAAATAGTTGAGTTCGCCCGCGGGTCCGAGCGCTTGCAAGGCGACGATCCGCGGGTTCGAGTCGAGCGCTTGCGGTGCACCGATGACACGGAATGGCGACCCCGGCTGCGAGAACCGCTCGGCGAGATCCACCGGATCTGCGCAGAGGATCTCGTTGGCGTTCCAGCCGTGGTGCAAGAGCGGGGCGAACCCCGGGTAGGACGGCCGCTCGACAAGGCGCAGCACGCACTGCGTCTCCGCAGCAGCCCGCAACTCGGCCCAACGGCTTCCGACCGTCAACGGGGCATCCCAGCTTTCGGCCAGTCGCGCCGTCACGCGTCCTTCGGCGACAGTCTGGTAGCCGAGCCAGTCGCAATAGGCTGCTGCGACCGGCGCGATGCTGGGAACGGTCAGGGTGACCGACGAGAGAACGCCTTGCCGCACGATTGAAAGACGGGTCGCAGCCGCTTTGGAAGCGGCCGCGGCTCAGCGCCAGTCGTCGGCCACTTTGTGTTCGTCGATCAGCGTGCGCAGAAAGATGCGCCCGTCACGGATCCACTGCCAGACGCGGGAGCGTTGACGACAGGCGTCATCCACTTGGATCATCTCGTAGAAGCGGGTCGCGGGTTCATCACGCCGGCGCCATTGCAGCAACAGGGTGAGCCGATCCGGATCGAGGGAGTCTTCGGCTGCCCAGCCGTCGATCGGTCCATCCTCGAACCGAAGGCGGCCGTCGCGGTATCGCCCCTTGAACTCGCGGGTCTCGACCCGGCCATCCGCCCAACGGTACTCGTTGCTCTGGTGGTAGTCGAAGTCTGACCCTGGCGTCAAACGACAGGTGAGCTTCGAGGCATGCTCATCGACCTTGTTGCCATGGTAGTCGTAACACCGGTAGACGCCTTCCCAGACGCCTTCTTGCCGCGCCAAGAGCGGCATGTGTGTTGCGAGAGCGTTCATCTCAAGTCCTCCTTCACGGGGGTCCGGGTCGAGTTGCGTTCCGAGAGGGAACGCTACCACGACGCCATCGCGGTGCAAGTGCGGAGCTCGTCGGGTTCACGCTATCCTTGTGGGCTGCCCGTCCTGCGGGCTTCAGACCCCGGAAACCGCCCTCATGTCCCACCCCGATACACCCGTCCGTACCAGCGACAGCCTGCGCAACGTGCGCTACGAGATCCGCGGGAAACTGGCCCGTCGCGCTCAGGAACTCGCCCGCAAGGGCTACGAGGTCATCTCCCTCAACATCGGCAACCCCGCGCTGTTCGGGTTCCGCACGCCAGAGACGATGCGGCTTGCCATGATCGAGAACTTCCCGGAGAGCGAAGGGTACTGCCACCAGAAGGGCATCTTCCCCGCCCGGGAGGCGGTGGTGATGCAGCAGCAGGCGCGCGGTGTCACCGGGGTCAGCGCCGAGGAAGTCTTCATCGGCAACGGCGTCAGTGAGCTCATCGACCTCGCGTTGCGCGCCCTGCTCAACGACGGCGACGAAGTGCTCGTGCCGAGCCCGGATTACCCGCTCTGGACCGCTGCCGTGAACCTCAATCGTGGGCGGGCGATCCACTATCCCTGCCGACCCGAGAACGGCTTTGTGCCGGACCCCGCCGAGATCGAGGCATTGGTCACGCCCCGGACCCGCGCGATCGTCATCGTCAATCCCAACAACCCCACCGGCGCTGTCTACCCGCGGACGGTGCTGGCGGCGATCGCGCGTATCGCGGAGCAGCGCGGACTCGTCGTGATGAGCGATGAGATCTACGATCAGGTGCTCTACGACGGTGCCGAGTTCGTGCCGATGGCGACGCTCGTGCATGACGCGGTGTGCGTCACGATGTCAGGTCTGTCGAAAGTCTACCGCGCCTGCGGATACCGGGTCGGATGGGCGGTCATCTCCGGGCGATTGCGTGCTGCCCAAGGTTTTCTCGAGGCGATGGAATTGCTCGCCTCGTTGCGCCTGTGCAGCAACGTGCCCGGGCAGTGGGCGGTGCAGACCGCGCTCGGCGGCCATCAAAGCATCCGGGAGTTGACCTCACCGGGCGGACGGCTATACGAATCCCGTCGCGCCATCGTGGAGGCTGCGCGTGCCAACCCGCTGCTGAATGTCAGCCAGCCACAAGGGGCGCTCTACGCATTCATCGGGGTCGACTCCGATCGTCTGCCGGGGTTCGACGACCAGGCCTTCGCGCTCGAGCTCCTCGAGCGCAAGCATGTCTTGGTGGCGCCCGGCGTCAGCTTCAACGTCCCGTATCGCGACCACTTCCGCGTCACCAACCTGCCGGATGCCGCCACACTCGCCGCGGTGTTCACCCGGATGGGCGAGTTGTTGGAAGAGCTTGCCGATCGTCCCCCGCTGTCTCGGTAGGCGGTCGGCGGAGAGGCTTCATAGCGGTTCTCGATCACCGGCCCTCGATCGAGAGCCGGTGACGACCGAGCGGGTCGGGCGGCCCGAACACGCCAAGCCGTGGAACCCATGCGGCATCACGGGCGCGGACGGACCCCTCGAGCGTCCACGTCGGAGCCGACACAAGGGAAAGCGCCGCTTTGATCTCGAGCGGGCCACCCGTGTCGACCACCTCACCGACGGAGGGGCGGTCGGCGCCGAGGATCAACCGCACCCCGCCGACGTCCCAACGTTCTTGCGCCTGCCATGCCAAGCCTTCGCCCTCGAGTGTGCCGCGCAGATCGACCCAACGCCCACCGCGCCGAGTGCCCTCGAACCGTTCGACGCGTAGCGATCCCTCAGTACGGGCGAGCCGTGCGCTAACGCCTGCTGGCCAGATCGGCAGGCTGCGTATCGTTGCGAGGTCCACGCGGCCGCGCAGCGAGGACAGGGTGAGGCTGTCGCGCGTCGCGTCGATCTCGCCGCGCAGGTGATCGTCCTCCAGCGACCAGGTCATGTGCACCGACAGCCGCCCGCCGAGCAGTGCCGCCGGGCGGAGTTGCCAGTCGATCGCGCCTACAGGAACCTCTTGTGCAACGAGGCGGCTGCAGCGCCCCTGCCAAAGCGTTCCTGTCGCCATGGCGCAGCGGATCGGTCCAGGCAGAGCTCTCAAAGCGAGCGATGCCGGAAACCAGACGAGAACGCCGATGATCCAGCCGAGCGAGCACAGCAAGAGCGGCACCGCCGCTCGCCGTCCGTTCACGGTGCGCGCAGCACGAGCGCCGCATCGACGCGCCCGGGGCCGGTGCGCACGATGTTCACCGAAGTGACGGTGACGCCGTCGTTGCGCGCCAGTGTGCCGAGCGTAGATACCAGGTCATCGAAGGGGGCATCGCGTAGCGCGAGCTCGACCTGTTCCGCCGCCGGTGTATCGGATTGTGAGGTCACAAGACTGCCTTGCAGGCCTGCGCGCTCTAGCGAGCGTGACACCCGCTGGAGGAGCGGCATCGCCGCGTCGCCTGCCAGATCCTCGCCCGCGGCGATCCTCGCGCCGATCACGCGATTGGCCCGATCGGCCAAGTCCGCCGATGCCGCCACGGCGGTGCGACGTGCGGCGAGGTGCTCACGGATCGTCCAATCGAGCATCAAGAGCGAAAGGGGTACGAGCACGAGCGCGCCCACATGCAGCGCCCGTCGATCGCGCGCGGAGAGTGCATCGAACCAGTCGTGGAGCGTCTGATTCATCGAGGCGAGCATCATCGCGCCCTCGGGCCGGAGCGCCAGGTCGCAACGATGGCGCTCGGGTCTGCGGCGGTGGCGACGGCACGGCCGGCGTCATCGGTTTCGTTCCAACCGGCGGCGGCGAGCGTCGAGGTGGCCGCAGTGAGAGCATCCGCGTCATCCGCCGCCAAACGGGCGCGCAGGCCACCCTCCACACTCGTCAAGGCGACCACCTGCAACGAGGCAGATACCGCCTTGGCTTGGGCCAGTTGCGACAACTCGGCCAACAACGGCGCCGTGCTCGACTCGACCGAACGGGCCGACCAGGCCTCGAGTCGCGAGCGAAGCAGTGAGCGTGCGGCGTCGGGGTCCACGATATCGGGCTGCAGAGGGCGGGCGGTCTCCAACAGCGTCGCATCGGTCTTGACCGTGGCTTGGTGCAACCGCCAAGTCTCGATTGCATGGCCCGCGGACTGCAGCAGTACTGCTGCAGCGGCGAGGCGTAACGGCCAACGCCATCGCCCGTGCAGACCCTCACCGGCGGCACGTTTCGGGGCGTACTCCGCCTGCAGAAGGTTGACGCCTTGGGCGTACACGGGGGCGAAGGCGGCGAGCGCCCCATCGTCGAGGGTCTGCCACTGTAGTGGTGCGATCTGTTCCTGCAGCGCAGCCACCGGGGCGGCATATCTCGCGCGATCGACGTCGTCGGCGTGGACGACCAGACCTACCGTACCCCGCGGGCGCTCGCCCAGCGCTGCGACA
>Ga0208596_1000362_pt1 | contig 14723 bp, 14 predicted proteins | sample LakMenEpi12Jul11_FD_150686 | JGI IMG/M metagenome (GOLD analysis project Ga0208596, IMG submission 150686) | Freshwater microbial communities from Lake Mendota, WI - 12JUL2011 deep hole epilimnion (SPAdes) | ecosystem: Environmental > Aquatic > Freshwater > Lake > Epilimnion/Euphotic zone ...
ATGAACTTAGATCAATTAAGAAGTTTATTAACCAATAATTTTGTTGATGTTATGATTGAAATTAACCTATCAAACAAAATTCCAATTAGTCAGTTTTTAACAGTTCTAGAACAAGTTAAGTATAGAAAAATTGAATTTTTTACCTATACGAGCGATGCATCAGAGACTCAACCCGCAGATATTTCGTTAGACTTATCAAGCTCTGATAAATTTGATGCATTTGAAATTTTTAAAACTTACTTAAATTCAAAACAATACACTCAAAGTATGAAAAAGGATCTGGTTACCAAATTCTTTGAAATACAAGAAAGAGCAAAACAGGAGAAAGACTATGCTTAATATCGGAATTTCAAATAAAGTAAAAGTTCAAGTAGATCCAAAGGAAGGTTTTCCAAAGATAATTTCAGTTAATCGAATTTTACAAGGAGAACCTATTGAAACAGTTTGTTCACATGATATAACTATTGTCGAAGGATCTATTTTATTTAAGATTTCTAGTGCCTTTGCAAACTGTTTAAAGGGTAATCCAGTTAAGGCCAAGCAAATGGACAAGGAATTAACTGAGCTATTTGATCAAATGCGAACTGAATTATTAGAGTCAGATAAGCTTGTTACACAAGAAGATATTGATAATATTTCAAATAGTGAACGGTTTTCAAATAAACTAAATTCATATAAGTGGATGGACTTTTTAGCCGGTAATGTTTCTCTTTATACAGTATCAGATTACCCTAATGCAGATGTACAATGGAATGATTCTTTGAGTACGTGGCAAGTTGTTGCTATTACTGAAATCTTACCAAATCAAATAATTAACCTACCTAAACCAACCGAATAATGAAGATAAAGGAATTTGCATTTAAGAATATTTGTTCATATGGAAATAAGGTACAAACTTTTAAGTTTTCCGAAGATCCCAATTTAATTTTAGTTCAGGGCACAAACGGCTCTGGGAAATCTAGTATTTCTGATGCATTGACAGTATCGATTTATGGAAAGTCTGGTATTAGAAAAATTAAAGAGATTCCAAATCGAATTAATAAAAATGCCTATACTTCAGTTAAATTTGTTGCAAACAATGGAGATGAAGTTGAAATAGAAAGAGGTATTGAGCCAAACTTTTCAAAGATCTTAATTAACGGTAATGACTATAATTTACCAGATAAGAGAAGAGTTGATGAATTTATTGAAGAAGAACTAGTTAAAATTCCATTTAATGTTTTTTCAAATACAATTTCTCTTTCAGTAAATGATTTTAAAAGTTTCGTTAAGTTAAGTCCAGCAGACAAACGCAAAATTATCGATAAAATCTTTGGATTAGACCTAGTTAATGATATGAATCAACTGGTCAAAGAAGATGCAAAAACAGTAAAGGGAAAACAGTCATCGAGCCAAACTGCATTATTAAAAAACCAGCACCTATTAGAACAATCGGTTCAGCAGTTATCTAATTTACAAGAGGACTTAAGTCAAGAAAAAGAACAGCGAATTGTTCAATTAAATGATATTTTGACTAGAGCGTCTGCTAAGCAGGATGAAGTTAAAAGTTCTTATGCAGAGATTAAAACTAAATTAGATTCAGCAAAAAATGATTTAAAGACTGCTAGAGAATCTAAATCTTCTTGCACATTTAATATTGCAGAAATTGATAAAAAGCTTTCAATCTATGCAAAAAATAAGTGTCCACATTGTTTAAGTGACCTTACTGATACAGTTCATATTGGAATTAAACAACAACTTGAAGATAATAAAAATAGATTTCTAGAGGATCTTTCTCCGATCGCAACAAAAATTTCTGAAATTGAGACTAGCTCAAGAGAATTAGAATCTTCTCAGGAAAAATTTAGAAACGATCATGCTAAATTAGCATCCGCTATAGATTCTGCAAAACGTGAATTGGATTCTCTAACTCAATCTCAAGATTCTGAAAAACAAACACAATATCTTCAAAAGATTATTGATCAATTAAATGAAGATATTGAATCTACTAAATTAGAAATCGGTGAACTGGAAAAGGAACTTTCAGTCAACCAAGAGCTTGAAGTAATTCTTTCTGATAATGGAATGAAAAGGATTCTAATGAATCAAATTATTCCACTTCTTAATAAAAATATTTTAAGAACTTCTAAATTACTTGAGTTCAAATTTGCATTTGAGTTTGACTTAGAATTTAATCCAATTATTACTCATCTCGGAATGCAGATTTCTCCAGAGTCTCTGTCGGCTGGAGAACAAAAGAAAATGAATCTAATTGTTCTTTTATGCATATTAGAGTTAATTAAAATGAAAAACAATAAAATTAATTTACTTTTCCTAGATGAGATCTTTTCTTCTTTGGATTCTGTAAGTATTTACAAAGTAGTTGATTTATTAAAAACATTTGCGAAAAAGCATAATATGACAGTATTTGTGATCTCCCATGATCCACTGCCAGAAGAGTTTTTTGACATTAAGTTATTTGTCGAAAACAAAGACCATTTTTCTGATATAAGAGTAAATTAATATAGAACTATGCATACTTACAAAGGAACATCATTTGCGGAAGCTTACCAAAAGTCATTAATTGATTTAATTGACAATGGTGACTTGTGCGAAACAAGAGGAACTACAAGTAGAGAATTATTAAATGTTTCTCTAGAAATCACTGATCCAAGTCAGTGCATGTATACTAATATGGCTAGGTCTACTCAGACTAAATATATTGCAGCTGAATTTTTATGGTACTACGCTGGTCGTAATGATGTAGCATTTATTTCAAAATATGCAAAATTTTGGGAGCAGATTCAAAATCCAAATGGTACAGCCAACTCTGCATATGGCAATCTAATATTTAAACCAAAGTCTCTTGGTGGAATTACTCAATATGAATGGGCAGTTGCGTCCCTAGCTAAAGATAAAGATAGTAGACAGGCAATTCTTCATTTTAATACACCAGAACATCAATATAATGGTAATAAAGATTTCGTTTGCACAATGTATGGAATTTTCCATATTAGACATAATAAACTAAATTTTAGTGTCTATATGAGATCGAATGATGCTATTTGGGGTACACCAACTGATGTTGCATTTTTCTGCTCTCTTCAAATGCAGGCTCTTGCTCACCTTAAAGAATTTTATCCAGAACTAGAACTAGGGACCTATACTCATCATGCAAATTCATACCATGTTTATGATAGACATTACGATCTAGTTAGTCGTATGTTGCTTGGAGAATTTGTTCCATCTAGATTACCTTCAATTAAAACAAATCTTGTTTCAATGTCAGGCCACCCTACACAAGAGTTTAATGACATTTTTGAATTTATCGAACATGATCAAGATGATATTTTAATATTACAAGAAAAAGAAGATCTACTAACTTGGATCGTAAATCAATTTGGCGATGATAACTAGATACGACCTTGTATACATGAAAATGGCCTCAGAATGGGGACAATTATCGAATGCTCGTCGTAAAAAAGTTGGAGCGCTCTTAGTTAAGAATAACACTATTATAGCCGATGGTTATAATGGAACCCCATCTGGTTTTGAAAATGAATGTGAAAATCCTTTATTTGATGCAGATGGTAACTTTTTAGACTATGAAACAAAATGGTATGTTTTGCACGCTGAATCTAATGCGTTAGCTAAAGTTGCAAAATCTACTCAATCTTCTGAGGGTTCTACTCTTTATGTTACAATGTCTCCTTGCAGAGAGTGTAGCAAATTAATTCTTCAAGCAGGAATTAAAAGAGTAGTTTATTCGGAATCATACAGAGATTCTGCCGGTCTCGACCTCTTAAAAAAGGCAGGGGTTGATGTAGTTCAGATCCTACCCGAATCTGAATAAAAAATTCCATTCATATTTTGACAGAAGATATTGCAACCAGAGAATTAACTATTGTTTTTGTAAGAGATTATAAAACATTCGTTGAACACTTTTCTAAAAAATGTAAAAGTGACTACGTTCTTAATATTAATAAGATCGTAAAAGAGAAATTTCAAACTGAAATCTTTATTCCAAATAAAGTTCAGGCATTTTTATTAAATTATGAAATTTCTAAACTTATTGATAAGGTAATTAAAATAAAGAATCAAAAATATTCCAGGCTAATTTATTTAAATACGGAGCTTTCTCCAACTGGTATTTTAAATTCTATTAATTTCCTAAAAACTACATATGGCTGGGTAGAATTTGATTTTACTGTTATTGATCCAGATAAAGAGTTTCAAGCCGTACTAAAAGACATAAAAAAAGGAGGACTATAAAGTTCTCCTTTTTAATTTAAGTTAATTTCTAATTATTCTTCGCTAGCTTTCTTTAATCTTAGAACTCCAGCTTGTGCTTCTTTGTAATCGTTTACGAATTTTACGGCTCTTTTATCAGAATCTTTATCTTTCCAATCACGTAAACTTTCCTTTGTATCTTTTCCGTTGTGATGAGGATATGCAAATACTGTCATATGTCCATCTTTTCTAAAATCGTAAGTTGCATAAGTTTCTTCACCTTCGGCTGATTCGGTAATAGTATCAAAGTCTTCATCTAATTCTTCATCAGATTCGTCCTCTTCTGGCATTTCTGAAACTTTTTGAATTGCAGCTTTAAATATTTCAACGCATTCTTCTTTTTCAATTTCCATCTTTTCGCAAGCGATTTCTAAAATTTCTTTTAGTTCATCACTAAACTCTTCCATAAACATTTCAAGAGCTTCTTCGTCGATTTCTGGAGTTTCTTCTAGATCTGCGTCTTTAATTTCATCAGCTTCTTCTTCGAACATATAGTTTTCAAATTGAGGAACATGACTTTCTTTTACGATTGTAACTCCCATTGCTGGAGGTGTATTTAAAGGCTCTTCGATTTTAACTTTGGCAGCACGACTTGGCACATCGCTATGAAATGCTTTCCAGTAACCATCATTATTATGGTTTTTACCACCATTTTCAAAGTTAGGGTCTCTTTTTACAATATTAGTCCACTCTTTTAGTGACTTTCTTTTAGATTTATCAAAAGACTCAGTTTCGTTTGGTCCACCGAACGCAGGCGCTTTCATGTCCATAAAACGCTTAAAGTCTTTAACATCATTACTTTTTAGGTTAAAAATATCCATTTGGCTTAGGTTTTAAATTTTTAGAATTGGCCGTTTCTTGTTTCAGTGTAAGTATCAGCAATAAAATTGAATTTAGCTGTGTAGATAGCATCACCTTCATATTTCAATGCCATTTCCTCAGTTAAACTATCACCAGTTGCATAAACAAATACTGGAGCAAATGTAAACTCTCTGTAAATGTCTCCGGCTCTGTTGTGAATACCAACATAGATATTAGCACCGTTTGGAGCATAATCTTTTTTAAGACCTTGACGACCAGTCAATGGATCATATACTAAGTTTGCCCATGCTCTAAATTGGTTGTAGATATACATTTCATTTGCATCGTTTAAGTTGACTTCAAATGTAATTGCAAGCTTTGCACCAGTCTCTTTAGGAGCAGCTGCTGCAAAATATCTTTTAGAGAATCTGTATTTCTGTTCAGCAACCGTACCTGTACCTGCTTGTTCTGGTAAGCCGCTAAGTTCTTTTACGTGTTCAACTATTAATGGAGTAATCGCATTATTGTTGATTGATGCAGGTGGTGTAATAATTACCGTAAACTGGTTAAGGTATAACGGTTCAAATAGATTACGACCTACTGCGGAATTTTTAAAATGTGGTAAACCTGCCATTTATATTGGACCTTTTTGTTTATTTATTCATTGATTTATGCTTTATCTCGACGTTCATCTTCCTCCCATTTGGTAAGAAGTTTTCTAAATTCAGCATCTTTTTCTTCTTGTGTCATGGTTTTTGCTCTATCGCTAAACTCCAATTCACTTATTCTACGCTTTAACTCTCTAGCACTAACTTCATTATAAGTTTTTGCAGTTTGAGTTGATGGTAAGGACTCATTACCAGATAATTCTAAATCTAGAGTTGGAATAATTGCAACAATTAGATTACCTGGATAACTTGGATTATCAACTTGAAAATCTTCCAACTTCATATTAAATCCTGCTCCAAATAATTTAGCTAATCCAGTTGAAGCTGGCGTAATAGTGATTGTAAATTTATCAGCGTTTGATACCTTTTCTTCACCTAAATCCTTTAACATATTATTAGACATTAGGTATCTAAATCTAATATTCTTTTCGCCAGAACCTTCTTCAATCATTCGTAATTTATCAGTCTTAATTGTTACGTAATAATTACAGCAATCTTCCTCTGGCTTTTCTTCGGCTACACATTCCTTTTCAACCTCTTCTAGAGTTTTAAATGGGCCAGCCGCAAGCTTTACCTTTCCTTTTTCTTCAATTTGGGTTCCAACTAGAGATTCAGCAGTAGGCTGTTCAGTTCCAGCTTTAACTTCAACTGTATGTATTACTTTAGAATCGTCTTCCATTGTTAAACAATAAAAAAGAGATTCGTTTGGTGCAGGTAAAAGTTTTTGATCTTCTGGCTCAACTTCCTTTGCATATTGAGTTGCATCATATGGAATAGTTGCAGGCAATCCTGGTTTTTGCGTAACTGCTGGTAAACCAGCCTTTTGTGCTACTGCCGGCAAACCTGGCTTTTGAATAGTTGCAACTTCCTTACTTCCTTGAACTGCAGGTAAATTTGATCCACCTGCTGGAAGCTCTAGTGCTTCGTTTTTGGCAGGCTCTTCTTTACCTTTTTTAGAATTAACATGTCCACAAACTACTTTGTGAATTTCTAGAAGTAATTCTCTAATTTTATCAGCTCCAGTGTATTTAACATAAGTTGAGGTACCATGTGCATCTACGAAATCCAAATCAGGGTACACATTAAAATTATGCAGAACGGTCTTTTGATCATTCTGATTCCATTTTGGCTCACAGTCTTGGACTTGCCATTTAAGCTCATGACTTTGAAAAATTTCGCAAATTACGCTCATTTAATTATGCTTGTGGTTTTTCTCCTCTAAAGGCTTTACCTTTATTAGAATCTTTTCTTTCTGGGTCAACTGGTTTATAATTTGCCCAAATTTCATTGTATATTCTGCAGCTTGCACCCATGAAGTTAATAATTCCAACAAATTTCTTACGATCATCGCCAGTCATCCTAGAAACTTTCTTTCCAATACGACGTGCATCATCAAGGTCCAATTCTTCTTCATCGTCCTTTCCAACTAATTCTTTAAGAGAATTTCTGGATTTTTCATTGATTGCAATAAAAGACTCGAATGTCATTGATCTTGATTCGCTAGCATATTCTGATTCATGATCAGCCGCATACGATTCAAAACGATCAAGCTCATCGCCAGTCATTAGACCAGTTGCATATGATACAAATCTTTCATAAAGCTCTGCTCTTTCTTGCATTGGCACGCCAACTTCGTCCATGTACTGAACAATGCTGCGAGGTATACTTAATGTAATCCTCATCGAGTTTTTAATTATTTTTGCTTGTTAGCCATCTTAGGGTCTACTGACTTAGAGATAGCCTTTCCTTTGATAACTAAGTTGCCAAAACCTGGATCAACTGATTTAGAAATAGCTTTACCTTTAGGGTTAGCTGCTTCTAATTTAGAATCAACTGATTTAGAAATCTTAGAACCTTTAGCAGCTTTAAGATCAGTCATTTTAGCGTCAACTGATTTTTTAACGCTAGAACCTTTAGGCATATCTAATTTAGCCATTTTAGGATCAACGCTTTTTCCTAATCTTGTACCAGCAGCTGGCATAGTTGCCATATTGTGACTGATTTTTTCATTTAGGAACTCTGTGTAAGACAATACTGGGTTTGCCATTTTATTGTGTTCTTTTTTTAATTACTCGATCTTCTCTGGTCACTCCTGGTCTCTTCAATCCTTCAATATGAGTATTCATATTAAAATAATATCAAGGCCGACAGGGGTCTCAGATTAAATTCTTTTTATAATTACCTAATTAGACAATTATTTTAGTTATTTATCTGACCTCTTAAAATAAGAAAGCCCTCCGAAGAGGGCTTTACTTTTATTATTAAGTCAATTAAGATTAACCTAAGAAAGCTAAACCAGTTGGTCCACCGTTAACACCGTTAGTAGTGATATCGAATTGAACATACTGAGTTTGTGGATGCCATCCAGCTTCAACCAATGCATATCTTGACTTCATACCGATTTTCGGAGAGAAAGTACCCTCAGAAATAGTTTGAAGAGATTCTGCCATGATGTAAGGCATGAATTTAAGTCCTGGCTCTTCGTCAGCACCTTTACGTCCGATAAGAACAGTGTTGTTATTGAACGCTAAGTTAGGATCAACATAGATAGTTAAACCGTGAACTTTACCAGCAGGGTAAAGAGTTCCAGCAGCAGAACCTAAATCATTGTTGAAAGGAGCGATAGAGTAACCAGCAGCATCAGCCATAGCAGATGCAACTTTAGCAGAAACTACTGCGAAAGTACCAGCACCGAAACGAGCTCTGTGGTAAATTAAGTTAGCAGATTCAAGAATCTTAGTAACTAATTTTCTTTGAGAAGTCGTTACGTTTTCGAAAGTACCTGTACCAGGTTGAACGTTAACACTAGCTACGTAACCTTCAGCTGAAGCAGCTGCAGTTGCGTGAGTTGTTGCTAAGTTTTTAACTTTAGAAACGATTTCTTTGTTGATAGTTTGAGCAAGCTCATTAACTGCAACGTTCTCTAACATAGAGATTGCGTCGAAATTCCAAACTCTGTTAAGATCTTGGATTTGCTCAACTGTTGCAGAGATAGAAACTTGAGAAGTTTTAGCCTCTACGAACTTAGTGAACATTTTAAGACCCATTTGACGGAATTTGTTAGTTTCACCAGTTCCTCTTGACATAGTCTGAGTGTACTCAGAACCACCTAAGAAAGGACCAGAAACTGCAGGAGAACCGTCAGCCCAATCAGCATCACTTAAAGAAGTGAAACCAGAGATGTGGTTTTCTAAAGCAGATACTAATTCAGCGTCATCAACTACTGAGATCAAAGTTGTTGTTGCGTCATCTGGTTCAGCTACAACTTTGTAGATGTTTTTACCATCAAGACGGCTAACACCAACTTTAACGAATGTCCAATCAGCTTGAGCACCGTCGATAGTTGTCATAGCACCATCAGTTTTAGCAGTTTTGAACAAATAAGGAGCATATCCTTTATCTGTGTTACCACCTTGGTAAACATAATCCAAATAAGGTAAGAAACCAACTGGAGAGTCCATAGGAACTACACCAACTAGGTCGAAACCAATTGTTTTTGCTGCTACTTGAATAGCAACTGGCAATAAACTTGGGAATTTATCACCTGAACCAGCAGCACCTGCAGCTGTAGGAGCTAATGGGTTACCGATTGCACTGATAGAACCTGGTTGTTGATAGAACAAGCCTGGAGCAACTGAAGCTTCATTGATCGCACCAGCGTTTTCGAACATTGCGTGATAGTGGCAATAATCTACTAACCAAGGACGTGAATCTGCGTTTACACCATAGCTTTCTAAAACTGGGGTCCAAGTTGACTTAACAGAAGAATCGTTTAGTCTTTTAAATACTTTTGTAGACATTTTGTTTTAAAAATTTTTTAGTTTTGTGCTCTTCTTTTTAGAGCGTCGAGGTATGCATTACCATAACCTCTTTGATGTTCCGCAACTTTCTCAATCGAGATAAAACCTTCTCTACCTTGGCTTTCGTTGATGTGTTGCGCATTTTTATTTTGTTTTTCGAAATAAATTCTTTCATTAATTCCTCTTAAATCTCTGCTTTCCCAGAAGTTTTTAACTTGGTAAGGAGTATTAAGAACAGTTAAAGAAGCTTGAGCTTCTAAACGGCTCTTTTCAGCAGGGGTCATGCTTTCAAAAATATCTTTGAATTTAGCTGGCATGAACTTAATTAAGTTAGGAATGTTTTCTTGTTGTTTGTTAAGAACTGATTCAATGATTTGAAGAACATCTTCTTCTTTGAAGTAAACTGCACCTGAAAGAGCTTCAATAATAGCAGTTTTTTGAGTTTGATCTAAATTAAAGAATCTTGACTTATTACCTTCGTTAAGAAGTTTTAAGAATGGATATCTGCTTTCTAATACAGATTTAGCTGAATTATCTTTAATGTGCTTAACAATTGAATTAACTGAACTTACAATATCAGTAACATTAGCACCTTCAGAAACTTGGTAGTTTACAGATTCGTCTAATTTTTCGATTTGGCTAAATGCAGAGGCAGCTTTAGTAGAAAGACCCGCTTTACCTTCATTTAATTCAGTTGCAATATACTCAGAATACTTAATTCCTCTTTCTAGATTCTCAGCAAGATAGTTAGCGTAACCAATAGAGTGCTTTAAGTTTTCAGCAACGTATTCAGTGTATCTGATACCTTGTTCTGATTTTTCAGCAACATACTCAGAATATTGAATTCCTTTATCAAGGTTTTCTGCTAAGTATTCTGTGTACTTAATATTTTTGTTTACGTTTTCAGCAATATGCTCAGAATAATCAATTGCATTATTTAAGTTTTCTCCAACGTATTCAGCATAGCCAATACCTTGTTCAACTTTTTCTGCAAGATAATCAGAATAATCAATTACTTTATTAACTTTCTCAGCAACATGCTCAGAATAATTAATTGATTTGTTCATCATTCCAGAAAGGTAATTGTTGTATTCAATTACTTTGCTTAGCTCGCTTGAAAGATAGTTAACGTATTCAACCAATTGCTCATTAGTTGCAGGCGCTTCTTCTTTTTCGGCATTTGGATCTTCAACCAAAGTTGGATCTTCCTCTTGGTCTTCTTCGGTAACTGCGAAGTTATCAACCATTTTATCTACACTCTCTTTAAGTGCGTCAAACTTGCCTTTAACAAGTTCAGAGTATTGGTTGAATGCTTCTTTCGTTACAAACTCATTAGTCATGTGTTTGTTATTATTTTCCATAGTTTGTACTATCTCTTCATTATTTATCTTATAAACTTTGATTGATTCCTCGAGGTTTAAGCTTTCAGAAATATCAACCAATTTATTTACAATTGACGTAGATTTAATATTTTCCAAAGATTCGAAAAGCATAGAGTAATTGCTTTGGAAGCTCTCATTAACTGATCTTCTAAGAACGGCTTCGCTGAAACCAGGTTCAGCTACTAGATCGTATGTGAATATTCTTTGGATTTTTACTTTACCTTCATTCATTACTTGGCCAGCGGCTCTTGATGAAGTTGAAATTGTACAGCCTGACTCAACTAGAGTTTTTGCAATCTGGCCAGCTGGTGTATTTAGCAGACGTACTTTAATTTTTACGTTATTAGAATTTTGATCGTACCATAATTTCTCAACTACGTGAGAAACGTTTTTAAGTGAAACGTCAAAATTTTGAGGGTGGTCTAGCTCACCAAATAATTGACCTCTTTCGATTTTCTCGTTTAGGTATTCTAGGTGAGGAAGATACTCGGCTTTTTCGTAGATACGGTTGTTGTTATTCTTTGTGTCAAATACTGCACAAACACCTTCCATAACGATATCACCATTATCTAGTTTTGCTGAGTTTAAACCTTCATTTACTCTTTCTATAATGAAGAGCATGTCTGAGGTTTTTGTAATTTCGTTTACGCCTGTAAGGACCACGTTGCCTGATTTTTTTTATTATTTATATCATATCGATAGAAATAATTCGCAACAAGTGACAAGTTGACACCTATTTAGTCTTATTTATTAGGCTTATTAGATCCAGCTTCTCAGAATCAGTTAGTTTATCGAAATTAGGTATCTTGGTGTGAATTTTAAAGATATACGCACCTTTATTTTGGTTAATCGAACCCAGACCTCTTCCTGGAATAGTTATCTTAATATCGCTAAAAGATTTAGCGTTAATTGACTTTATTTTAAAGTTGGTTCCAGAAACAGAAGTAAAAATTAAGTTTTCAATATTAATTAACTCGTCCAAGTTTACTTCTCGGTTATCTGCTATATTACCAGCCGAGTCAATATCAATTCCACTAGGGACAATAATCTCTAGTAAAACATATAGATTTCCAATAAATGTACGATTAAACATTGAGCCTCCGCCAAGTTTACCAGAATTTCCCATATTCTGGAAAGTTAATCTGGAAAATGCGCGCTTACCATCAAATATTAATTGATGTTTAGTTTTTTCTGGGTTAAGATCTACGCTAAACCTATTTGGGGTAGATTCTCCGCGTTTAGTGTAAACAACTTCAATTGTTTTACCAACCAATAAATCTTTAAGTTCAACCGTTTGGTTAACAACAATGTCTAGATTAAGACCCCAGTTTTGAGTAAAAATATCATCAGTGGTAAATCCACCAAACATATCACGAAGATCTTCAAAGGTAGATCCAGCCGACCCACCGCGATCGTATGATTTGCGTTTTTCTGCATCTCCTAATACACCATAAGCCTCAGCGATTTCCTTAAATTTGGAATCGCCATCAGGATTTTTGTCAGGGTGATATTTAATGGCAAGTTTTCGATATGCCTTTTTAATATCGTCCTGGCTGCATCCGCGCTCTACTTCTAGTATATTATAATAGTCTTTCACTATAATTAATATACCTAAATTACTTACCTACGGTAACAGTATCTGATAAAATTAATGGTTTTGCCAAACTTACAACGCCTTTGGCTAGGCCTGGGGTAGATGGTAACTTACCATCGATCATAGAGGCAAGTGATTCAATTGTTGCCATTAGGGCGTCTCCCATAACTGCTGGCTCAGTTAGACCGCTTGCACCAAGTCTGGTAAAATCTCCTCTAAGCCATACTTGTTCGGAAGTTACTCTAACTTCTGATGTTGCTGTAATATCAACGGTTGAATTTGCAACAATTTTAATAGTTGGACCCTCTAATTCAATAATAGATTCAGTATCTTTATGCTCAATTGTAATGGTTGAGTCCTGGGCAATATTAATTCTGGATTTTTTGTTTTCAAAGGTTAATCCCTTTCCTACAGTAAACCACAATTTAAGTTGTTCGTCTCCATCCCATAAGATAAAATGGGATCCTAAATACTCACCGTCTTTCTTTAATTCTTCTTGAAGATCTGCTGCAAGTTCTTGTAATTGGGAATATTCTGGCGAATAAATGTCTCCTTGGTCAAATGTTACTACAACTAGTGCCCCATTTTTAGGGATTGAAATACTAGCAGCGCCCTCTTTTCCAAAAAATGTAGGCTTTGTACTAGGGTTTGCCCATGGAAGATCTTCCGTTTTAAGAGTATCAAATAGACCATGCACCATGATCTTACATCGACCCTGTTTTAGAGGATCGTTTGCATCAACTACTGTGCCCATATATTTTTTTATAAAATAATCGGCAGTCGAATCTGAACTTCTCTTAATATCTATGTCACGATTTAAAATCATTATTTCTTAAATGGGTTTTGACTAGTTATTTTACCTCCAGATTTTCTTTGGTTTATTAAATTCATAATTGGAACGTCTCCTGGAAACATGTCTCGACTAAGTTTTCCAGTTGGTTGAGTTGATTTTCCTGGAAATACATCATTTTTAATAGGAAGTTTACCTCTATTATCTGCTCCTGGAAATACGTCGGTCTTAATCGGATTAACCTTTCTATTATCTGCGCCTGGAAATACGTCCTTTTTAATTGGTAAAATACCTCTGCCATCTCTTCCTGGAAATACGTCATTATTAATTGGAACCGGCGATTTTCTTTCATTCAATAAGTTTTCGACAGATTTTTTCTCAAATGGTCTTGAGTTTAGCGGGCCAGATCCTAATAAATTGTCAACGCCTGATTCAAATCTTCTCTGTACTCCAAGCAGTGCATCGTTCAGTGCTCTTTGTGGAGCTCCTAATATATTAGTTAAGGCTCGTCTTCCAGCTGAAAGAACTCTGTTTACTCCACCGGTAAATGGTCCAAGGTTAAGAGCTCCGCCGAATGCATTTCCATATACACCAGATAAATCTACTAATTCTCCATCTAACTTGCCAGTCCCAAACGCTTTATCTCCAAAATAACTTGAAGGCATTACTCGATCTACTATAATTTTAAACTTTGGTTGAAATCCAGAGCTATCTCCAATTGATGCTTTAGCAGCAGCCGACTGTTCCAAAAAGTTAGAAAAATCAAATCTACAACCCATGCATCTAAATGCGATTCCTCCAAAGTTTACTTGAGCACTAAATGCTTCATCGTATTGCGCGCTAGAACCACCGATAAGATTGATTCCAGCGTTTTGGGCGTTTCGTAGAAATCTCAAATCCATAAAGTAGATATCCATTGAGAATTTTTCAAGGTTAGGTGGAAGAATTTTTCTTCCATTAAATGAATCGTAACTTAACATTCTATAAGTTTCAGCAAGTCTAGTTAATCTAAGGTCAACTGTTTCGTCTCCAGTAATAGTAAGTTCAATTGGTGAATAATCGTATCCTGCTTGAGTAGCTTTCCATAGTCCAGGAATTCCGTCTAATTCTTTAAGTACCCATGGAGTTTTTTCTTGAATATAATTTAAAATCTTAATAAACTCCATTAAATAGTAAGATCTATTTAGCGCTCCGCTTGGACGAGTTCTGCCCTCCTTTGATTTAGATCGTAGCGGTACAAAATCAGACTCATATTCATCTGGAGTATCGTCTAATTTTAGTGAATAACTATTCAAGTATTGAACTGCACAAGCTTCACTAGCATGTTTTGTAAGGTCTTTATATTCCTTACCACTCACATTAGATGGCATTATACCACTTCCATCTTTTGGCATTTTTGCCCAGGTCGGAAGATAGAAT
>Ga0208596_1000364_pt1 | contig 14640 bp, 11 predicted proteins | sample LakMenEpi12Jul11_FD_150686 | JGI IMG/M metagenome (GOLD analysis project Ga0208596, IMG submission 150686) | Freshwater microbial communities from Lake Mendota, WI - 12JUL2011 deep hole epilimnion (SPAdes) | ecosystem: Environmental > Aquatic > Freshwater > Lake > Epilimnion/Euphotic zone ...
ATCTCACAGGAGTTTGAACTTGGCCAGTAAACGTCGGCAACGGATCAAAGACGACCGTGCCATCAGAATTGACTGTGTACGTACCTTCACCAGGAACCGCAAGGGTCGTCTGGGTGCAATTGTTGGGTGACTCTGCCGGGTTAATTCCGCACAACTTCACCGACGTCGCCAACAGTGGGAAATCAGAAGCGCCGGCAGTGTCATTTCCAAGTGGTGTGTAGGTCTGGTTTGCGTCATATCCACTTGTTAAAGCATCAACAGTCGCAGTCGGCACTGGAGGCGGACCAACAGTCGGCGTCAGAGTTGAGTTCACAAATCGATCAAGAGAATCCTTTACCTGATACGTCACAGGGGTTTGAACTTGGCCTGTAAATGTTGGCAAAGGATCGAAAGTAACGACCCCTGTCGTTGTGTTCAGTGTGTACGTACCTTCACCAGGGACTGTCACGCTCGTACTCGAACAGTTATTTGGCAACTCTGCTGCTACTGCTGGAGTCACGGTGTTGTCGGCAAGACCACAAAGCCTGATGCTTGAGATTTGTAATGGGAAAGATGATGACCCAGGTGCATCGCCATCAAGTGGAGACAATGTTTGATTTGTGTCATAGGCACCATTCGAGGTGTTTGGTGCTGCAGTAGGAAGCGGCGGCGTTCCCACACTTGGTGTGATGGTTGCACTGGCAGTTTCACCGAGAGCATCGGAAATTTGATACGGGCGTGGTGAGGCCGTGCCGTAGAAAGTCGGAAGAGGATCAAACGTCACTGTGCCGTTTGAGTTCACTGTGTACGTGCCTTCGCCTGGAATTATCAGAGAAGTCTTCGTGCAGTTGTTGGGGCTTTCCGATTCATTCGTGCCCGATGTAGCTGGGTCGTCAATGCCGCAGAGTCTTAGCGTTGATGCAGCAAGTGGCGAACCACCTGGATTGTCATTGAGAAGCGGCTGGATAGTTTGCGTCACGTCATAGTTCGCAAACGAAGAGTCGTTTGTTGCTGTTGGCTGTGACACAACAGTGGGCGTATAGGTCGCAGATGCCACCTGGCCAGATCCATCTGCCACCTGATACGTCACGGGTGGCGCAGTACCCACCCAATCCGTTGTAGGTACAAACGTAATAACACCAGTGGAAGTATTCAATGTGTAGACACCACCAGTTACTGACACTGTTGTGGCTGAACACGAATTCGGTGACTGGCCTGCAGAACACAGACGCATATTTGATACCGAGAAGACTCCGACACCAGGCGTGTCATTTGAAAGCACGTTCCTGGACTGAGTGATATTCACGTAGTCCCTCGTGGTATCGGAAGTCGCGGTAGGCGAAGGCGTCACTGTTGGCGTAATGGTGGCAGTCCGTGCCCGAGACTGAGTGTCTGAAATCTGATATTGCACAGGCGTGGCAGTACCGACGTAGTTTGGCAACGGATCAAAGGTCACTGTGCCATTGGCGTTCACCGTATACGTGCCTTCACCAGGAACAGTGAGTGAGGTTTTGTCGCACACAAACGGGCCAGTGCCGTAGCCACACAGAAGTAGGGATGAGTTGACAGGTGGAAATCCATCTTCAAAAACATCATTTGTCAATGGTGAGATGACTTGATTGATGTCTTGCGCATTTGTTGAGGTGTCATTCACCGCATTCGGAATGGCCGATGCTGCAATATTGATCGAATAGTCCTCTACCTCGCCTGACGACACTTTTCCAGAAGGAATAGGGACAGCGTCATAGCTAAGTCGAACGCGTGCATATGTCAGACCGGCAACGATGTCTGATGGCACTGTCCAATTCAAAGTAGCGCTGGTAGCGCCTGCCGCCGGGTTTGTGGCGCACGTTCGTTCAGCCAGAGACATCGTGCCGTCTCTGTTGAAGTCAATCCAACCGCACAATCGTGCTGTGCGCTCTACACCTGATAACGCGACGGTCAAACTATATGGCTGGCCTGCATCGGTGACGTTGAGCGCACCCAACGATGAAATTCCGTCTTCGTTGACTGGAATCGTTGATCCATAGGAAACAGCATCCGCGTTCGTTGTTCCATAGAGCACATTCAGGTTGTCGGCTGTTACAACTGAGCCCAGTTTTAGAAGTCCAACAACATGGCTCGCTGCAGGCGCGTCATACCTGGTCGGCAACTGACCAAAGTCTTCGACAACGCTTGCGACAATATTCCACTGATCTTCGTTGCCCCACCCTGATCCATTCGCGTTGTAGTTCAACGCGAACTTGACTTCGGTAACAGTGCCATTGACCTGTAACGAACCACAGCCTGCAGCGCTTGTACAACGAGTACCGGGCGAAGGGTCCACGATGCCAACATATGTGCCGCCAACAACTTGGAGGTTCGTACCGGACAACATTGTCAGCGAAACATTTGGAGTGACAAGTTCAAGCTCAGACCACGACTTGGCTCCTCCATCAGCGCCGCCCCAGCCCGCGAATGAGATCACAGGGTTGAGAGTTGGTTCGGAGAAAGTCATCGTGACAAAACCGCGATTAAGGCACTTCGACAAGGTTCCACCCATTGTGTACAGAGTGCAATTTGTGTCACCTGAAGTCGTCTCAGGTTCAAGACTCGCGATGAATGCTCCGGGGTCCGTCACCAACCCTGTCTTTGTGAAGTTTGATTCGTTTCCACCCCGCTGGCTGAGTGACTCAGACGCTTCAAACATGCAGACGTAAGGACCGCTTACACCGACGCTGTATGTCACGCCATTGGGCAGCGACCTTTGCCGCGCAGAGTTCGCATATCTACTGCCGGTACAACCTGTGTTGTTGGACGGTGATCCAGCTACCCATGACCACGCAGTGCTTGTCGTTCGATTGTCTCCACTAAACGACACTGCGTCGTTGCCTGCATAGTCCTGGATTGCAGCATTGGTAGTTGCAGTACTTGAAGTTGGTGCGGTGTACGAAACGGATACCAATTCACCGCTTGGAATCGAAGAGGGAAGAGTCAGAACAACTGTTGAGCCACTGATGGAAGCGTTCGAGACAGTGACTGGATCATTGCCCACGAATACCGTGAATGTACTTCCAGCAGGACCTGTTGAACCCAACGTCTCATTGAATGTCAATGTGACCGTTGAGCCCGAGTAGGAAACGGTGCTTAACCTGGGTGCCGTCACGTCTGGCCCTGCAGTTGAGAAGTTTGATACAGATGCGTTGACGAGCGATACAGAATCGTTACCGGATGCGTCCTGTACGGCAAAGTTTGTTGCAAGTGAGTCAGACGTTGGTGCCGTATATGACACTGTCACCGTTTTACCGAGCTCAATAGCGGTTCCCATTGTCAGTTGGACCGTGCTGCCGGAGACGACTGCTGCGCTTGGTTGGAAATCAACACCATTGATCCTCACCGTGTACGCAGATGCAGGGGCATTTCTTGCGAGGAGTGCTTCATCGTATGACAAGGTCAGCAAAGTTCCGGTTGAATTCGTCACCGCTGATGTGAAAATAGGTGCGCGCAAATCGGGGGCTACTGCCGAGTTGTTAGTTGCAGAAAAATTCGAGACAGACAACATGTCGTTGCCTGTGTTGTCTTGAATCGCTGCGTTGTTCGGAGATACATCATCCGCAGGCGCTGTATACGACACCGTCACTGTTTGGTTTGATGTGATGGTGACACCCGACAAGTTCGCCGTGATCTTGTTTGATGGACAACTTCTATTGAATCCTGAGATAGAAACAGGGGATCCGTTTACTTGAACACTGAAGGCCGCGTCGGGAGAGATTTGACAACTGATGACTTCGCTAAAGATGAAGTCCATCTGAGTACCAGATGCCAACACGACCGCAGATGCGAAAGTTGGACGCGCAATGTCAATTGCGGAGCCATTTGTTACCGCTCTTGTGACCAATGAGATTGCATCGTTACCCACAGAGTCTTGAATCGCTGCATTAGTAGTTGCAGAGTCAACAGTGGGTGCGTCATACGAAACGGTAACAATCTTTTCGTTCGAGATTGCAGTGGCCAAGGTTAGGACAACGGTGGAGTTGTTGCCGTTAGCCGCAACTGATGACACCGTCACTGGTGAGCCATCGACAAGCACGGTGAATGCACTCGCCGGCGCACGTGGGTCACGAATAACTTCGTTGTAGTTCAACGTAAGAGTTAAGCCATTAGCCGCAAGACTTGCAGAACTAAATACAGGTGCGGTCTGATCAATCGATGAGTTGTTAGTAACAGTTCTGTCAGACAGTGAGATTGCATCGTTACCCGCAGTGTCTTGAATTGCCGCATTCGAAATACTGGAATCAACAGTAGGCGCCGCATATGAAACAGTGACGGTCCTTCCACTAGCAATTGTTGACGCGAGTGTAAGAACCACTGTTTGTGTGCTGCCACTAGCCGTAACAGATGACACCGTCACAGGGGAACCATTTGCAAGCACCGTAAATGCGCTTGCGGGAGGACGCGGATCACGCAGAAACTCGTTGTAGGTCAATGTGAGAGTCAACCCGTTGCTGGCAAGAACCGCCGAACTAATAACAGGTGGTGTCTGATCAACCGTGGAACTATTGATTGGGAGAGTCAGTGCGCTAAGTGAGGGAGCATCGTTTCCTGCGACGTCTTGAATGGCATTATTTGCAGTAGTCCCATCGACAGTTGGAGCCGAGTACGCAACCGTGACAGCTCTGCCGCTTCCCACTGGTGATGCCAAGGTAAGAACAACTATCTTTGTTCCTGACGAAGTCGCAACGGAGCTGACAGCAATCGGCTCACCGCCGTTCGTCACTGTGAATGCACTCGCAAGTGCCGTCGTTGTCGAGAGATTCTCGTTATAGGTCAGGGTGATTGTTGTGCCAGTACTTGTATTGGCAACCGATGCATAGACCGGTGGTGTGCGATCAATCTGAGAACCATTCGTCGCGCTCGTAGTTGATAATGAAATTGCGTCCATACCCAGAATGTCTTGAATGGCCTCATTGGATAAATCCAAATTAGAAGCTGGCGCTTGGTACGCAACAGATATGACTTGCCCTTGAATGACTATGTCTGCCAGTGACAACCTCACGGTCGAACCACTGACAGCTACTGAAGTGACGGTCATTGGCGCTCCACCAACAGTCACTGTGAAATTTGGTCCCGGTGCTGTTGTGGTAGCGAGCGTCTCGTTGTAGGTCAGAATCAATGTCGTACCAGTTGAGTCAATCGCTGCGGATTGAAACACCGGAGGGATACCGAAAGGAGTGACTGCTGATGAAGCTGAGGATGACGACGACGTTTGGTCTCCGTTGTGCGCAATCGAAGTAAACGTGTAACTAGTGCCGTTTGTAAGGCCAGTGATTGTGCATGACCCGGATGTACCCGTGACGACGCACGTCTTAGTCTGGTCTTGCACGGTCGTCACTGTGTACTTGTCTGCTTCAACACCAGATGTGGGCGCTGAAACTGTGATGGTGGCTTGAGAATCTCCCGCGACTGCACTAGGCGTACCTGGAGCATTAGGTGCAAGAAAAACCGAGTACACCTTTTTTACGAAGGGCGAAGTTGCAGTACCCACCAGGATGTTCCCGTCAGAAAGAACAATTACTTTCTTGACATTTCCACCAGTCGCATTGTTGTACACAAATGTGCTGTCCAATGTTCCGTCCGTGTTGAATCGCTTTAGGTTTCCAGTAAAGGACCCGCCAACAACTACTTGGCCATTGGTCTGCACTGCAACTGTCAGGGCACCATTCGGTAAAGCGGCGGCTGCGGCATTTGTGTTGAAGGTTGTGTCTTCAACCCCGGTTGAAGAGAACTTTTTAACTTTGCCCGTAAAGTCTCCTACTACGTAGACATTGTTAGAGGCATCGACTGCAACTGCTTTGGGCGCAGCACTCAATTTGCCAGACACATTTGTGGCAAAGGTGGTTTCCGCCGCCGTTGTTGTACCAGTTGGTGAAAAACGCTTGAGGAACCCCATTGCAGATGGTCCCACGACATAAATATTGTTTGAACTATCGAGAGCAAGTGCTGCCGAGGTGGTGGTTAATGAGTTCTGAGTAAATGCTGAGTCTTCCTTACCCAAGTCATTCAGACCGCCCAGTCGCCTGGCGCTGTTAAAGAAGTCTGACAAGAAGACCGTACGATTTGCGGAGACTTGATACGCAATGGAAGGGATTGTTGCGTTGGCACTACCAACTCCCACTAGAGCACAGTTTGCTCCTGAGTCACAGTTGTATGTGGTATCCGCAACTCCTGCTGCCGAAATTCTGCGCAATCCGCTTCGCGTTCCCACAAGCACACGACCCTGGTTATCAAAAGCGAACGAATAAGGCTCCATGCTCGTATTCGATGTCCAAATCAGACTTCCCGTACTAGAGATCTTTTTGACGGATTGGCTGTACCCAACAAAAATGTTCCCACTTGCGTCTGTTGCCAATGCGGTGACATCTGCGAAGGCGGTTCCGACTGCGGTGTTGAAAGTGGTCTCGAGAGATCCCGGACCTTGCGCCCACACACGGTTCGGCGTCAGGAAGATGTTCATTGCGGCAATGGCGAGGACACCTATTAATAAGGTGCCGCCGGCCTGGCGGATGCGGCGCTTCATGCTTCAACCCCGCAAAGGCGCAAGCGTTGGCCAACCGCCTCCCTAGTTTTCCACAAAGTCACCTAATTATTTTAGAGTCCTTGTGGATAAATAGGCAATGAGGAATATTTATTGGCTACGGCTCGAGGACCACCCAGCCTCGACTCTGTAATTCTGCGGCCAAAACCTCGGTTGGGACCGATTTCAAGGACTTTTCAGCCGCCGTGACCTTGGGTTTCAAGGCTTTGGGGGCAGGAGCCACTGGGGTTGGGACTGCATCGGCAGCCTCGGCAATCTCGGCCCATTCTTGTAACTGGGCGATGAACTGGTCGGCTTCGTCTCGGGTGAACTTGCCGGCGGCTTGCCGCTGGTTGAACCCCATGGGCCCTCGGGCGTCCCGGAAGTCGGAATGCCCTGCCGCATTCAAAAGCTCGAGCAGTTCTTTTACCTGCTTGGCGTGGGCCGGTGGGCCAGAAGATTGTCCGAAAGCCATGCTCTGACCGTAGTGGCAGGGTGGCTCAACCAGTGATCAAGCTGACGATGGACCACAATGCGGCGATGAGACCGATGACAGCCATTGTCAGACTGCGTGCCTTGGGGGCAGATGAGAGATCTCCTTCTTCCTTGGGCTGCACGGGCGGCTTTACCAAAGCCGTGATGTTGCCGACCGCCAAAGCGCCACCAAGGGCGAGCACCAAATAGATGATGAGATTTTCGCCGAGGAACATGGATTCAGATTAGGCGAATCACTCGGGTTCATCGACGAACTGTGTGTACGCCTTATTGAACAGCAACCGAACATCGCCGGTGGGGCCTGAACGGTGCTTACTTACGATGACATCAGCAAAGCCTTTGTCGTTCATTTTCGCTTCGGGGTTGGCTGCTTCTTCGCGATACAAGAACATGACTACGTCGGCGTCTTGCTCCAATGCACCGGATTCACGAAGGTCTGACATCACAGGGCGTCGATCTTGGCGTTGTTCAATACCGCGACTCAACTGACTGAGAGCAACCACAGGAATCTTGAATTCACGAGACAACATTTTGAGACCACGGCTGATCTCTGCGACTTCAAGTTGACGGCTCTCACTGTTGCCACCACCCATGAGCTGCAAGTAGTCAATAACAACCATCGCGGGCAATGCGTCAGACACAGCAATGCGACGCAGCTTTTGGCGAATCTGCATCACGGTGATCTGTGGCGTGTCATCGATATACAACGGAATCACCAGGCGATTCATTGCGTGCGTAATTTTTGTCCAGTCAGCTTCCTGCAAACGTCCACTACGCATGCGGTCGGAATCCACTTGTGCTTCCGCAGACAAAATTCTTTGTGTTAGTTCTGTTCCCGACATTTCCAAAGAGAAGAACAACACCGGACGGTTCGTTGTGCGGGCAGCACTCACTGCCATACCCAAAGCAAACGCAGACTTACCCATTGCAGGACGCGCACCCACAATGTTCAATGTGCCGGGCTGCATACCCGACAACAGCTTGTCGAGTTTTGTATAGCCAGTGCGTACACCGGTGATTTCATTGCCGGCGTCAAAGCGTTGCTCAAGAATCTTCAATGCTTCTTCAGTTAAGTCATTTAACTTTTGCAGCGAATCAGTGAGTTGCTCATCTCCGAGATCAAAAACAATCTGTTCTGCTTTGTCAATGGCAGTGCGAATATCGGCGGGTGCTGAGTACCCAAGGTCGGCGATATCGCTTGCGCCTTTAATGAGCCGGCGAAGTGTTGCTGTATCGCGAACAATCTTGATGTAGCGGCCCGCGCTACTGATCGAAGGAGTGGCGTTCTGCAATTCCTGCAAGAAGTTAAGACCGCCCATGTCGTCGAGAAGATTGCTACGACGCAATTCTTCTGACACGGTGACGGCATCGACTGCTTCGCCGATGCTCGACAATGATTTGATGGCGGCATAGACGTGGCCATGCGCAGGCTTGTAGAAATCACTTGCATCAAGTTGTTGCTCGATGGCGAGTCCGACAGGATTTTCATCCAACAACATTGCGCCCAACAGCGATGCTTCTGCATCAAGGTTGTGCGGTGGCGTGCGGCTATCAGTACGAGGCGCAGGCCGATTGTTGGACCGCTCGGGGCGGTCGGAATAGTCCGTCATAGAAGACCCTTACCCTGCCAGCAAACGCTTGTGGATTGCTAGTGGATAACCCTGCGAAATCCTTGTGGATAGCGCTGTGGATGAGATGTGGAATGTGTGGATAACGGTGTGCATCGCACGGCTACTTAGCCGGCGACCACCGAAATCTTGATGTTGCACTCAACGTCTGCATGCAGACGAACAAGCGCACTGTGTGAACCAGTGGTGCGGATTGGCTGAGCCACGATCTTCTTACGATCGAGGGTCACGCCAGCCTGAGCAGCAAGAGCTGAAGCAATGTCAGCGGTGGTCACGGAGCCGAACAAACGACCCTCGTTGCCAGACTTTGCCTTCACAGTGAATGCACGTGCAGTGAGTGCTTCTGCCACGGTGCGAGCTGCCTCGCGGTCGTTGGCTTCACGCAAGTCACGAGCGCGACGCATTGCATTTGCTTGGTTGACTGCACCATCAGTTGCAACGAGCGCAAGGCCACGTGGCAAGAGATAGTTACGAGCATGGCCATCGGCCACGGTCACGATGTCGCCACGACGACCAACGCCGGCGATGTCTTCACGAAGAATTACGTTCATATCAGGCCTCTACTTCGGTCTCTACTGCCTCAGCAGCGGTGGTCTCTGTTGATTCATCCGCTTCGTCGTTCACATTTGCGAACTCAGAAGTAATCGGCTGCTCTGGCATCTCCAAGGTGCCTTCTTCTTCACGGCCTTCCTTGCCTGGGCGAGGTGCACGAGTAGAAACGGTGCGCTTGGTGTATGGCAACAATGCCATTTCGCGTGCGTTCTTGATTGCAGTTGCGAGTTCACGCTGCTGCTGCACGTTGGTGCCGCTCATGCGCTGACCACGGATCTTTGAGCGATCGGTCATGAAGCGCTGAAGCAGGCTCACGTCCTTGTAGTCGATAAAGACAACCTTCTCAATTGCGAGAGGGTTGGCCTTCTTTTTGAACTTGCGATTTGCCTCGCGAGCGTTACGGATTTTGTTCGTCTTGCTAGTCATGATGAGTTCCTTGTTTCAGGGAAGAGTAAGAGGGAAGGGATTAAAAAAGATCAGAAGGGTTCTTCGTCGGCTGGGAAGTAGTCGCCACCGCCGGCGTTGCCGCCAGAGTTGCCACCACTGAATCCGCCGCCGTTGCCACCGCGTCCGCCGCCGCCGCCGTTGCCGTCGGTACGAGGGTTGCGCTCGATAGAAGCAGTTGCCCAGCGAAGGCTTGGTCCGACTTCGTCAGCGTTGATTTCAATTGCCGTGCGCTTTTCGCCTTCACGGTTCTGATATTCACGCTGCTCGAGACGGCCCGAGACAACAACGCGCATTCCCTTTGTGAGGGAAGAAGCTGCGTTTTCGCCAAGTTGACCCCATGCAACGATGTTGAAGTAGGAGGTCTGCTCCTGCCATTCACCATTGACTTGGTAGCGACGGCTGACCGCGATACCAAAAGAGGCAACACCGCGTCCACCAGTGGTGAAACGGAGTTCGGGATCGCGGGTCAAGTTGCCCACGAGGGTGATTGAGTTATCGGCCATTAGATGGAACCTTTCCGAAGTGTCGTGTATGGAGCAGAGGGCTCGATAAGGACGGACTAAGCCGCCGAGATCATTCCGCGACGTGCTGCCTCATCGTCTGGAAGACGGAGGAGCTTGTGGCGAAGGACATCGTCGGAGAGGCGGAAGTTGCGCTCCACTTCATCCATGGCACCGGCTGGTGCAAGGAGGTTGAACACTGCGTAGTACCCATCGTCCTGCTTCTGGATTTGATAGGCCAAGCGACGCTTGCCCCACCAGTCAGGATTTCCGTGAACTTGTCCACCGACATTTGTGATGCCGGCTGCAATTGTCTTGACCCAGCTGTGGGCATTGCTCTCTTCGAGCTTGCCGCTGATTATGACCATTAGTTCGTAAGCACGCATAGCGTGTGACCTCCCTTCGGACCCGATTACGACTCGGGGCCCCTTGCGGGGCAGGGTGAATATGTGCCCCTGAATCGTATCTGCTCGGTTGCACCATCCCACAGGGGTGGGTCAGAGCGCTCAATCCCTTATCCATCAAGGCCATGTGCACGTCGGCCCTCACCGAGGGGCAGACCGCATCAGGAAATTTTCCTCAGCGAGCAGCCTTGGATCGGCTGGGCCGAGCACCCGAAATAGGCAGCACCCGAAGCAGATGGTGCCACCGGCAACCTGGGCAGGCTTCCACGACATAGGCGGCGTATTCATGACCCGTGCGGCGCAGCTTTTCAATATCGCTGGCATCGGTGACGCATTTTCCGTGCTTGGGTAACCCATGGCCGAACACGTACGTCACGAGAACGACATTGACTTCTTCGCAGATGGGGCAGACAGTCTTCGATGGCTCACCGATGTTGCGAGCGGCACGAATCAGTTCTGGGTGAGCGTCGCACACGGAGTCTTTACTGATGCGTCGTTTCTTCACTTCGTTGATCAGAGATCGACGTGCAAGTTGGTGGTCGACGACTCCCGCGTCACCTCGCAACATGTCAACGGAGAAACCCATACAGCCACAAGATAGCCATAAGATTCGTCCATGTCAGATGCCCGATGGTCCGTCACCGATGGCCGCGCCATTTCTTTCGGATCCACAGTCAGTAATGACGATGACCTCCGGGTCTGTGGTGACGTACGCAACAAGCGTGTTCTTGAATTGGGCCTCTTCGGCACCATTCCGAATTGCGTGACAATGGCCCAACGTGGGGCCCGCAGCATTGCCATCGACCCATCCCGTGAGAATGTTCAACGTGCTCGCCAGGCAGCGGTCAACTCAGAAGTGTCGGTCGAGTTCCACGAAGGTGAACTTGCGGACCTCGGGTTTCTCATGAACGCAGTCATTGATCTCGCGCTCTGCGTGCATCAGATCACGCTCGACACCGATATTGCTCGCCTCTTCCGCCAAGTGCATCGCGTATTGCGCCCCGAAGCCGGATTCATTTTCGCTGTGCCGCACCCAATGTCTGCTGTGTTCGATGGCAACGATGCGACTGCGCGTCGTCGCTACGGTGACACCACGCCAACAATTGGTGAACTAGCGATGGCGCTGCAACGCGCAAACTTCTCTATTGATGTGATGCATGAGTTGAAACCAACACATCAACCAAATGCAGTTGCACCCAGCACTCTTGTTGTGCGTGCGCGCAAACTTGGCTCGTAACTAGCCGCGATTAATTCGGCGCGTCGGCTTGAGCTTCGAAGCGTTTGCTTCGTTTTCTTTCCACCACTGCATCAAACGAGCAGTGGCAGCTTCATCTCCCAGGATTCCTTCTTCAAGTCGAATGTCCATGAGGAATTCCAACGCTGCACCCACAATGGGACCAGCAGGAACACCCAATAATTCCATGACCTTTTGACCATCAATCTCTGGACGCAAACTTGCAAGTTCTTCGCTCGCCATAAGTTCTGCGATTCGCTCTTCCATCTCGTCCATACGGCGAGAAAGAATACGAGCCTTCTTTTCGTTACGCGTCGTGCAGTCACAACGTGTCAACACATTCAACTCAGGCAAGTAATCACCGGCATCACGCACGTATCGACGCACAGCACTATCTGTCCAGCCCATCTGATACGTGTGGAAACGACCACTGATTGCAACAAGTTCTGACACAGCAGCGATGTCGTCGTTCGGATACTTCATCGCCTTCATGCGCTCGCGAGTCATGCGTGCACCAACAACTTCGTGATGATGAAACGTGACGCCCTTGCCTTCTTTGAAACCACGCGTGCGTGGTTTACCGATGTCGTGGTACAGGGCAGCAAGACGAGTGATGCGGAAATCAAAATCATCACGCGCTTCGCGTTGAACATTCTCAACAACAGCAAGTGTGTGCGTGAGCACATCTTTGTGACGATGAATGGGGTCTTGTTCAAGACGCATCAATCGAAGTTCCGGAAGGAATTGATCCACAAGACCAGTATCAACAAGGAACCACAAACCAAAAGTTGGTCGTTTTGTTGTCATGAGTTTGTCGAACTCAACGCGCACACGTTCTGCCGACACAATGCTGAGTCGATCAGCCATCGCTGTCACTGCAGCAGTGATTGACGGATCCGGTGCAACTTCCAACTGAGAGATGAAACGTGCAGCACGCAACATGCGCAACGGATCATCGCTAAAAGATTCTTCTGCAGACAATGGAGTGCGCAACTGACGCGTCATCAAGTCGGCTGCACCACCAAACGGGTCGACCAACGTGGGCGTGTCACTGGTGAGTTCGAGCGCCATCGCGTTGATGGTGAAGTCGCGACGTGAGAGATCAACATTGATTTCATCTGCATAGACCACTTCTGGTTTGCGTGAGTCAGGTGAATATGCCTCTGCCCGATGCGTCGTGATCTCATAGACACGCTCGCCAATCTTGAGACCGATCGTCCCGAAGCGCTCCCCTTGTGTCCAGACGGCATCGGCAATATCGGCCACAATCCGCTTGATTTCATCAGGGCGAGCTGTTGTCGTGGCATCAAAGTCCATGCCCTCTGGATTCAGGGTTCCTTCGGCTCCGCCCATCAACAAATCACGCACCGTGCCCCCCACCAGGTACAAGCGGTGTCCGGCCTCGCGGAAACGCGAAGCCAGAGGGGCCATTTCCTCAAGAATGGGGGCGAAACGTGGTGGGATCATGGTGGTTCTTGTTGCCATATATACAAGAGGTACGAACAGCGACCGCCCAAGGCTAGGCACGGAACCACCTGAACTGGTGTCCATCCCCATAGTCCAGACCCCTGATGGCGAGTGGGGACTACCGTCAGAGGGGTGAATGTGGTGGAACAAGCCCCCCAGCGGGGGATCATCTGGTCGGGGACATCCCAGGCTTCGGTGCGCCCATGGGCCGGTCACCCTTCCCGAGCCTTTCTGATGATCTCTGGTTCACACAGCCCAGAGACGGAATTGCCCGGCGAAGACGTTCTTCAGGATTGGGTCGCCACGATGACCCGGTGGGGGTACGGCAGTGTTCGCACGTGCGCCATGTCGCCACAAGCCGCAGACGCACTCACTGATATTGGCTTTCGGGCAGCACAAACCCTTGTCCTGCTGCGCAAGAAACATCTCTCGCCACCGCCGAGTGACATCCCGTCCGACATTGCTCCCCGACCAGAACGTCTCGTGCGCTTTCGCTCGTCGCTGATTCAGGATGTTTTGCATCTCGATCAGTTGGCCTTCGGCAGCGAATGGCACCTCGATGAAGAGACGTTCCGTGAGGCCCTCGCAGCCACAACTCATGTTCGGCTCTTCACCGCTCGTCATCGCGGAACACTCGAGGGCTTTGTTCTCGTAGGGGCATCCCAGCGCACGGGGTTCATTCAACGACTCGCAGTTCATCCCGACGCACGACGCACGGGTGTTGCGTCACGGCTCATCATGGCGGCAGTGGATTGGTCATTTCGCCGCGGATGCACAAACACTGTGGTGAACACTGAGACAAACAATGATGCGGCCTTGGGTTTGTACCGCAGCATTGGGTTCTCCGACATGAACCACGGGCTCACCGTTCTTGAAAGAGAACTTCGATGAAGAAGATGCATTTCCTCACCGCTCTCCTCATGATCCTTGCCGGAGTGCTCCCTGTTTCTTCCGGTGCAGTTTCTGCCGCGCCACTGCCTGAACTGTCATTGATCACTCATACTTTCAATGTGCGTACTGCCACACAGTTGAATTTCGTTTTTTCTGATGACGCCCGATTCATTAACAACCCTGTTGAGATTGAACTTCACCGTCGTGTTGCATCGCGGACATCGTTTCAATCAATCGCTGCTGGTGAAGCACGCCCAGGTGTGATTGATGCACTCACTCTTGTTTCAAGACAAGTCCGTCGCATCAATAGCAGTGTGCAATTCACGGTTTCTATTTCTTCACGCTTTGATACACCTCAAGTTCTGTATCTCGCAGCAGATGGCATTTACCCCATCACACTTCGCATCCGTGATTCCCAGTCTCGAGAAGCGATTGCAGAAGTACTGACATTCATCAATGTCCAACGCACAACTGATCCTGCACAGATTGT
>Ga0208596_1000365_pt1 | contig 14628 bp, 1 predicted proteins | sample LakMenEpi12Jul11_FD_150686 | JGI IMG/M metagenome (GOLD analysis project Ga0208596, IMG submission 150686) | Freshwater microbial communities from Lake Mendota, WI - 12JUL2011 deep hole epilimnion (SPAdes) | ecosystem: Environmental > Aquatic > Freshwater > Lake > Epilimnion/Euphotic zone ...
AGGGCCAAGCTCCACCACCACTTCAGGCGTTTCTAATCCTGGTACATTTGAATATCCATCGGGATTTCAAATTTGGGGAAAAACCCCAAACCCTTCATTAGCTGCCCCCGCATCACTCTCAGCGTCGATTCCTGCAGCGGGTCAGGTAAATCTTTCATGGGCAACATTCTCTGGTGCGACTGATTATGTTGTTCAATACAAGACAGCAGTAGCTTCTTCCTATAGTAACTCTTTCCTTGTATCTGGACAAACAACTGCAAGCATCACGGGACTAACAAGTAGCACTTCCTATAACTTTAGAGTTTTTGCACGAACCGCTACAAATTCGACTAGTTCAGCAAATATTGCAAACAGCACAATCACAGCAACCCCGCAAACAACTCCAAGCGCCCCATCAATAACTGGCATAACACCCGGAAACACGACACTCTCGGTTGCATTCAATCCACCATCGACTGACGGTGGAGCGACAATTACAAACTACCAATATTCAACTGATGGTGGTTTAAATTGGAGAACTAGAGATTCGGGTACAACGGGATCGCCACTTGTTATCAACACCACTTCAGCTGCATCTCCTGTGACACTCGCGAATGGAACTACGTATAACGTTCAAATACGTGCGGTAAATTCAATTGGAAGCGGTGCTGCAACATCTTCAACAGCGGGTACTCCAACCTTCCCAAGTTGTTCTCCATCAAGTACTTCTTCTGGTGGATTTACCATTTTGACTTTCACTTCGACTACAACTTGTAATTGGGCCGTTCCAAACGGAGTAACAAGTGCTGATGTTTTGGTTGTAGGTGGTGGTGGCGGTGCAGGACATAACAGCGGTGGCGGCGGTGGCGGCGGCGGTGTCTATTACCAAACATCAGTTGCAGTTTTTGGAAATGCAACGGTAACCGTTGGTGCAGGAGGTGCTGCCGGAACATCAGGTGGCAATGGAGTTAATGGCAGCCAATCAAGTTTTGGTAGCACAACAGTAAATGGCGGTAATGCTGGAATCGGTTACAACACAAACAGCGCGGGTGGCGCTTCTGTTGCAGGCTCAGGTTTAGCAGGAGCATCAGGTGCAGGAGGAAACGGAACAAGAGCCGCCGGCACAGCAGGCTCTGCAGGTAGTGCTGGCCCATCAATTTCAATCACAGGAACAGCAACAAACTATGCAGGTGGCGGTGGCGGTGGAGGCTGGATCAGCTCTACAAGTGGAGGTACCGGCGGTGCTGGAGGAGGCGGTGCCGGTGGGGGTACTGCTGGTACGGCTGGAACTGCAGGCACAGCAAATACTGGCGGAGGTGGTGGAGCAAGCTCTGTAAGTTCAGCAACAAGCGGTGCAGGTGGATCTGGAATTGTTGTTATTCGTTATGCAATGGCGACGCTTACCCCAACATTCGGAACACCTACTGCAACGGCAACTGGTTTTACTGTTCAAATAACTAATTTCAATACTGGATACACATGGTCAGGAACGGCTACCGAAAACGGTTCAGTTGCTGTAAGTGATACAGGTTTAGTTACTGTCACAGGTGTTGCACCTGGAACATCATCGACTGCAACAATTACAAATACAACTGCTTCCTACACAGGTGCCTCTGCAACAGTCAGTGCAACTTCAACAACCGGATCTGCTCTCACGCCAACTTTTGGAACACCAACTGTTACTGCAGATGGATTTACAGTTCAGATTAGCAATTACAGCAACTCATACACATGGGCAGGAACTGCATCTGCTAGCGGAATAGTTTCAGTCAGTGGCACTGGACTCGTCACCGTCACAGGTGTTGCGGCAAATACATCATCTACCGCAACCATTACAACAACTCGCACCGGTTATACAGGTGGTAGTGCAACTGTTTCGGCAACATCTTTGCCAACATGTTCACCAACAAGTGTTTCTAGTGGCGGTTTCACAACTTTGACTTTTACGAATTCAAGCAGTTGCGCATGGACTACTCCATCTGGAATTTCCACAGCGACTGTATTGGTTGTCGGCGGTGGCGGTGGCGGTGGAGCTGACGGGGGCGGTGGTGGTGGCGGTGGTGGTGTTGCTGAAAACAATAATTTTTCATTAACTGCAAATGGCACTTACACGGTAACCGTTGGACAAGGCGGTAGCGGTGGAAATGGATTTAAGGATGGTGCTACATGTTCAGGCAACTGGAGCCCAACGGCAGTCGGGTGTGATGGTGCAACTGGTGGTACTTCGGCACTAGGTTCGATTTCTGCTTCCGGCGGTGGCGGTGGCGGCGGAATTGAATCAAGCGGCTTAGCTGACTCAAATGCAGCAGCAACTGCGCGAGGCGGTGGCGGTGGCGCGGGTGCACAAAATGACAAAACTGGAACAGGTTCTGCCGGTGATGGCGGATTTGACGGCGGCACAGTTCTCAATGGAGCCGGAAATGCTGCTGGTGGTGGCGCAAGCGCTTCTGCAAATGGTTCAAATGGATCTTCAACACTTGCGGGTGCAGGTGCTGCCGGTGTTGCAGCGGCTTTGAATTCAATTGTTTATGGTTCTGGTGGCGCTGGAGGCTCATACAACAACGCAACAGCCGCTTTGGGTGGAACAAACGCTGGAAATGGTGGATCCCAAGACATTGGCCCCACAACTCCGGTTGCAAACCGCGGTGGTGGCGGTGGCGGTGGCGGAAATGGCACTACCCAAAATAATGCCATTGGAACTGCAGGTGCTGCCGGTGTTGTAATTGTTAGGTATGTCAACGCACCGTCGATAACTCTTTCTTCAAATTCAATTACGGGAACTGTTAATTCAGCAATCACCAGTTACACGATTTCTAATTCTGGCGGAGCTGTTACTTCATATTCAATTCCTTCTGCTGACTCAACAGCGATTACAGCTGTTGGCCTGAGTTTTAGCACCTCAACTGGACTTATTTCAGGAACACCGTCGGGAACATTGGCATCCCGCTCAATCACAATTACTGCAACTAATTCAAATGGAACTTCAACTGCAACATTTTCGCTAGCAGTTTCTCTCTCCTGTGCTGCAGGTGGCGTGTGTGTAGTTGGAGATACCGGTCCTGGTGGTGGAAAAGTTTTCTATGTTGAACCAAGTGGCGGAACATTTGCTTGCGGTCAATCCCTTTCTTCTCTTTGTAAATATCTTGAAGCTGCACCAATTACAGGAGCGAGTGCCTGGACTGACGCTCGTTATGCCTGGTCTGGAAACATAAACACTGCAATAGGAACAACTTCCACTGCAATCGGTTCTGGATACAGCAATACCTTAAAGATGGTGAGACAGACTGGGGCAGGCACCTCAGGTGCTGGTTCTGCAGCAAGGGGTTACCGTGGCGGCGGCTTGAACGACTGGTACTTGCCATCAAAAGATGAGTTGAATGAACTGTATATAAATCAAACAGTTGCATCAGCATCAGATGGTTACTGGTCTTCATCTGAAGCCACTGCAACTGGCGCATGGGATCAAGGTTTTGGAAATGGTGCGCAAGGCGTGGCAGATCCTGGTAAACAGCAAACTACACCTGTTCGTCCGATACGCGCCTTTGGTTCAAGTGCTGTAGAAACAGCAATAATTTATGTACCCGCAGTCGCAGGTGTTACTGCACCTGTTCGTGGCGCAACTCCAGTTACTGCAGTGACGACGGCAAACGGATATACCGGCACAGTTTCTTGGTCCAGCGCTCCTTCAACTTTTGCCGCAGCCACGACATACACAGCAACGATCACACTTACTGCATCGTCTGGTTTCACATTAACCGGTGTCACCGCTAACTTCTTTACAGTCACAGGTGCTTCAACCGTAACTCATTCAGCCGATTCAGGAACCATCACAGCGGTGTTCCCCGCAACTGAGGGAGCCTCACAAACAATTACCCGAACCTCTACTTCTCCAGTCTCACCTGTTGTGGCTGGCACATATACACCGACAGCGACCGCAAGTTCCGGCTTAACAGTTGCGATCACTATTGCTTCAGGCTCGTCGAGTATCTGTTCAATTTCAGGTGGAATAGTTACCTTCAATGCTGCAGGTAGTTGCGTTATTCAATACAACCAAGCTGGTAATGCAAGTTATACCGCTGCGACGCAAGTTACTGAGACTCTAACAATTGGCAAAGGATCTCAAACCATCACCTTTGGTTCACTTAGCAATAGAACATTAGGTAGTGGTACCTATTCAATCTCGGCATCTTCAAGTAGTTCTTTGACTGTTGCTTTCACAACTGCAACGGCAAGTATATGTACGGTTGCAAGTACAACAATAACCTTGGTTGCAGCTGGAACTTGTACCATTAATGCAAACCAAGCAGGCGATAGTAATTACTTGGCAGCGACCCAGGTGCAGCAATCATTTACCGTGGCAACTGCAATCACAATCACAACCCCAACAACTGGACTATCCGGAACTTTCAATACTGCATATTCCCTAACGGTTTCAGCAAGTGGTGGGTCAGGTAGCAAAACTTTTGCCGCAACAGGTTCTTTGCCTGCAGGTGTGACAATTAGTTCCGACGGCGTTATTTCTGGAACACCTTCAACAGCAGGAGATTTTGACCTTACAGTTACAGCAACGGATGCAAATAACGCCACTGCAACAACAAGTAGTTTCCGAATCTCAATTGCCAAAGGCGTTTCTAGTATTAGTTTGTCCGTTGGAACTTATACGTACACGGGATCAGGGTTAGGTCCGGATTCTGTAACAACTTCTGGCTCACAAGGTTCTGTTACATATGCTTATGCTGGGCGTGATTCGACAAGTTATACGAGCTCACCTACCAAACCAACTGCTGCGGGAACATACACAGTTACTGCCACCTTGGCTGCGGATTCAAATTACGCGTCAGTTAGTGCGTCGGCAAACTTTGAGATTACAAGTGCAGGCCTAGTTATTACTCCAACAATTTCTGCCTCATCAATGGTTTATGGAACATCTGGTGGTTCACTTCCAACAATTTCACATACAAAAAACCCAGACATTTCCTTAACAACTAATCCAACATGCGCTTTGTATCTGGCAAGTGACACAGGTTTTGTTACTGCGCAGACACTTAGCTCTACATTAGCTGTTGGATCATATGTAGTTCGTTGTGCTGGAGCTGTCCTTACAAACTACACAATTACTTACGGAACAAATCCTTCATTTAGTGTTACCAAAGCAAATCAGAGTGCGATTTCCTTGCCAGTATTGAGCGCAACAAGTAAGACTTTTCCATTTTCACAAACTTCACTCACTGCAAATTCTGTTTCTGGTGGTTCAGGAACCGGAGCACTTTCAATCTCAGCAGTTGCAGATGGAACGGCGACAGGGTGTTCTTTAAGTGGTTCAACCTTGAGTGCTACAAGTGCGGGTACCTGTACTTTGACGGTTACAAAGGCTGCCGATAGCAACTTTGAAGCTGCGACCTCTACTGCGACATTTACATTTAATAAGGCAACTCAAACCATTAGCATCACTTCAACAGCTCCTTCAGCTGCAAAGGTTGCTGGATCGACCTACACCTTCACAGCAACGGGTGGGGCCTCCGGAAATGCCGTTACATTAATTTCCACAACAACAGGGATTTGTACTGTCTCAACTGCAACAGTGAGCTTTGTAGGAGCTGGAACATGTACCCTCGCTGCAAATCAAGCATCGAGCAGTAATTACGATGCAGCGACACAAGCAACGCAAACATTCACAGTTGCCAAGGGTGACCCATCTCTTTCATCTTTTGCAAATGTAACTAAATCGTTTGGTGATTCTGCCTTCACACTAACGGCTCCCACAGTGGCAAATTCCTTGGCAGGCGCATTCACCTATGCATCAGGAACAGTCGGAACAGCAACAATTGCAAATTCTGGCGGAGTTGGAACAGTAACTATTGTTGCGGCTGGTGCTTCAGTCATTACAGCAACATTTACACCAACTGATACAACGAATTACAACACTGCAACAATCACAATGACATTAACGGTGAATCAAGCGGCAGCCTTAACGCCGACCTTTGGTACTCCAACAAGAACAAATGATGGATATACAGTACAAATCACGAATCATTCAGGTAACTATGTTTGGTCTGGAATAGCCGACGCAAGTGGTGTTGTTTCAATCAGCGGTACCGGCTTGGTAACAGTTACCAGCGTTGCAGCCGGTGTTTCCTCAACCGCAACAATTACGGCGACTCGAACCAGTTATGCAACAGGCAGTGCAACGGTAAGCGCAAGCGCTCTAGCTTCCTACACAATTTCGTATGCGGGAGGAACAGGTGGTTCTGGATCTGCGCCTACCTCACCAACTTCAGTGCGTGAGAGTGCAACTTTCACTACTCCAGCAAATACATATACACGTACGGGATACAACTTCGCTGGCTGGTTTGATGGCACCAATACATATGCTGCATCAGCTACATATCCAGCAACTGGCACTGTGTCAGCCAATGTCACATTGACTGCGACATGGACTGAAATCACCGCCGCTGCAGCATTTCTTGCAGATGATTACACATCTGGAAGTGGAACCTGGACCGATCGAATTGCAAGTGCTACCGGAACCACTGCAACCGGGGGTATGACCAAATCAACTTCACCAACTTCTGTGGTTTTTGCTGGAAAAGAGTCTTCTAATAGCGATCGAGTTTCGGGGTCAGTGGGTTCACTATCTGGTGTTAGTGCTGTAACAGTAGAGATGTGGTTACGCCTCGATGACAACGGAAGCGTACAAAACCAATTTGGATCGATGCTGTTTTCTTGGGGCGGAAATACGAGTGCTGCTAATTACAACATCTACCACAACAACAGTCGAATCGGTTTCAATACTTTTACAAGTGAGCTGTATGGATTTGACTCAACCGCCTTTGAACAAAAATGGTCACACTTTGTTTTTGTGATGAGCAATACAGGCACACAAACTTCTCAGAAGATCTACGTAAATGGCGTTTTGCAATCCTTGAGTTTTCTGATTGGAACAGCGCACGGAACCAGGGCATTTAACGCAGATGGAAACTTTGTTCTCATGGACAATCCATATACTGCTAATACCTGGAATGCAAAAGGTAGATTAGGTTTAGCAAGGATTTATAAAGGCGAACTTAATGCCACCCAAGCTGCAGCTCTATACAACGGAACTAAGTCCACCTACGAACAGGTTGTTGTTACCTATAACTCTCAGAGTGGAAGTTCGGTTGACGCGGGAACGGCGCCAATCGGTGGAAGCATCTCATCAGCGCCAACTGCACCAACAAGAACTGGCTACACATTTTCAGGTTGGTCAACAACAAGTTCTGGAAGCGTGATCACATTCCCTTACACGCACAATCAGACAGCAGATTTCACTTTGTTTGCAATCTGGGCTCCAAACTCATTGACAGTCACGTTTAATTCACAAAGTGGAACAGATGTAGCAAATGGAACTGTTGCGACAAATGCAACGTTGTCGGCACCAACGCCCCCAACACGAGCTGGTTACACATTCAGTGGCTGGTCAACAACCAGCAGCGGATCTGTTGTTTCCTTTACTGGTGGATATGCACATGGCCAAACTGCAAGCTTCACTTTGTACGCTATTTGGAGCGCCAATACTTTAACTGTTACGTATGACTCGAAGGGTGGTACTTCGGTCACCAGCGGAACTGTAAATACCGCTGCGAGTATTTCTTCAGCACCAACTGCTCCAACACGCACTGGTTACACATTTTCTGCTTGGTCTGCAACTGATGGCGGCACAGCAATTACTTTCCCTTATGCACATGGACAAACTGCAAACTTCACGTTGTATGCCTTATGGACAGCAGATGGAAATGTTGTTGCGTTTAATAACAACTCTGGATCTGGAACGATGTCGAACCAAAGCATTGTTTCTGGAACAGCGACAGCGATAACGACAAATAGCTTTACCAGAACTGGCTATACCTTTGCAGGCTGGAATACAGCTGCTAATGGTTCAGGAACTGCATATACAAATGGTCAATCTGTAACCATTACCGCTGGCATGACTTTGTATGCGCAGTGGACAGGTACGACTAACACAATTACTTATGACAGTAAGAGTGGAAGTTCAGTTTCAAACGGAAGCTTTGTAACTGGCGGATCAATTTCGTCAGCACCAACAGCACCAACTCGCGCAGGTTATACATTGTCTGGTTGGTCATTAACCGATGGTGGATCGGTAATCACTTATCCATATTCACCAACTGCAACATCTGGAATAACACTGTATGCAATTTGGGCTGCAGTTTCATGTTCACCTACATCAACAACTACTGGTGGATACACGATTTATACATTTACAACTACAGGAACTTGTTTCTGGACAGTTCCAAATGGTGTAACTGATGTAGAAGTTCTAGCTGTCGCAGGTGGTGGCGGTGGTGGTTATTCATGGGATAACACGGGTGCAGGTGGTGGTGCAGGTGGCCAAGTTAAGACTGACACCGCAACTCTAAGTACTACGGTTCAAGTAACAGTTGGTGCAGGTGGTACCGCTGGAACAACGTCATCACGTCGCGGTGGCACCGGAAGTGATTCAGCATTTGGAACCTTGACCGCGCTCGGTGGAACCGGTGGATGTGCAGCACGATCTGCTTGTTCAACTGCTTCACAAGCAACCTCGTCTGCTGCTGCAAATGGTGGTGCAGGTGGTTCTGGTGGTGCATCAGGTCGTGGCGGCGGTGGAAGCAATACAACTGCGGCTGCTCCAACTACAGCAGTGGCAGGTACAGGTACTGCCTCAACTTATTCCGGTAGTTCAGTTACTTATGGTGCAGGTGGCGCGGGCGGAACGGCTCGAGCTGCACTTGCAAACGTTGTTGGTACAAGTGGTGACTCAAATACTGGAAATGGTGGCGGCGGAGCATCAGCAAAGAGTTCCAGTGGTGACGTCAACGGTGGTGCTGGTGGTTCAGGATTACTAATTGTTCGAGTAGCCAGCGCACTTACTGTTTCATTTGATTCACAAAGTGGAAGCGCTGTATCGGATACGTCAACTGTAACTGCTGGATCTATTTCTGAACCTACAGCCCCAACTCGTAGCAACTACACCTTTGTCGGATGGTTTACAGCAACTTCTGGTGGAACTGCAATTACTTTCCCATATGCACATGGACAAACCGCAAACTTCACTTTGTATGCCCGCTGGACATTGAATTCATATGCCATTGCATTTAATGCCAACAATGGATCTGGAACTATGGCAAATCAATCTGTAACTCATGGTGTTGCAGCAAATCTAAATGCAAATCTGTTTACTAGGGCAAACTATGTATTCCATCGCTGGGCGACAGCAGCTGACGGAACTGGCACCACTTACAACAACCTGGCGCAAGTTACTTTGACTGCTGGAACCACTTTGTATGCACAGTGGACCGCAAATACTTACGTAGTTACATATAGTTACAACAACGCAACCGGTGGAAACTCAACTGCAACATCTAGCTTTACAACTGGCGGTTCAGTGATCGTGCTTCCAACCCCTACTAGAACTGGCTATACCTTCGGTGGTTGGTACTCAGATTCTGGACTTTCTAGCCAAATTGGCTTAGCGGGGGCTAACTATTCACCTACTGGAACAACGCTTTCACTGAACGCATATGCCAAGTGGACCGCCGTTGATTACACCTTTACCTACGATGGAAATAACTCAGATGGCGGAACTGTTCCAACTGAAACTGCTAAACAGATCACACAAACAGCCACCGTCAAGGCGAATACAGGTTCATTAACCCGTGCTGGTTACACATTTGTTGGTTGGAATACGCAAAGCAACGGTAGTGGCGATAATTACTTGTCCGGTTCTTTGTTCACAGTCCAATCATCAAATGTAACTTTGTATGCAAAGTGGAGTGCAAATAGTTACACCATTACCTATAACTCAAATGGTGGAACCGGAAGTGCTCAACGAAGTTCCAGCAATGTTTCTACCGATACATACACAACTGGTGGATCATCAGTTGCTCTTCCAGGTGCAGGTTCTCTTGAGCGTGCTGGCTACACATTTGATGGCTGGAATACCTCAGCGGCAGGTAGTGGAACTAATCGCGCTGCTGGCGATACATATACAACTGTTTCTGATGTCATCTTCTACGCGAAGTGGAATGCAGTCACTTACACAATTACTTATGCTGGCAACACAAGCGATGGTGGAACAACTCCCACTACCGGAGGATATACAACTGGCCAGGCTTCACCATATTCAGTTGTTGCCAATACATTTACAAAGACTTCAAATGTCTTTGGTGGTTGGAATACAGCCTCCAACGGAACGGGTACTAGTTATTCACCTGGTGCGACAATTACGACACTTGCAAACATTGTTTTGTATGCGACATGGATTCCGCAGTTCACATTGCACTATGCAATAAATGGTGGAACTGTGTCATCAGGCTCATTGCCAGCAGATCAGCTGTACAACACAGGCACCTCTGTTGGTCCAATCTTTAGCTCGGTTTCTCGAACCGGTTACACCTTCGGTGGCTGGAGAAATGGTTCAACAACTATCGCCGCCGGCGGCAGTTTCACAATCGTTCAAGACTCTGTTTTAACTGCTATTTGGACACCTATCGACTACACGATTTCCTACGACTCAGATGGTGGAACTACTCCTCCAAATTCATTCACCAAGCAGATTGGCCAGAGCTTTGAAGTTGGCAGCGCGGTTACTAAGCCTGGTTACAACTTCACTGGTTGGAAAGCCGGTTCATCAACTGTTGGTGCTGGAGCAACTGTTGTAACTGGCTCAAGCAACATTAGTTACACGGCGCAATGGACTGCAAAGGTTTACCGAATTTCATATGACTGGAACGGTGGTCGCGGAACAGCGGTCAGCGATGTTGATTACACATTTGGAACATCAGCAATCACCTTGCCACTTGTTGGTGATCGCGTTAAGGATGGTTACAACTTTGCAGGTTGGGCTGAAAGCACCAATGGAAGCGCGCTTGGTTTGACATACACACCATCGCAAACTCGCACCCTTTATGCATTGTGGACGCTAGGTAATTTCACTGTGACATACGATGCAGGACGCGGAACAGTTACTAATTCAACTGTTGCAGTTCAAAACGGCAGTTCAACAGTCTTGCCTCTACCAACTCGTGCAAACTTCGTCTTTAATGGTTGGCACACCGCAGTAACAGGTGGTAGTTCAGTAGGCTCAAACGGTGCTTCATTTACACCAGCGGCTTCACAAACTGTTTATGCGCGATGGATCCAATCATCCCTGTATGGAATTACGGACTCATTAAGCCGAATCGGTTCAGTAATTACTACCAGCAATGTTTCAAATACTTTCTCGGGTGCGAACTCAAATAGCTCGGTATCGGTTTCTATTCCTGCCAACGCATTGCCAGCTGGCACCACCATTAACTTTGACCTTGTAGGAAATTCATCACGCGCTGTTGGTGTTTTGCCTAATGTGACTTACCTCGTATCTATTGCTCTTTCTTGGTTGACTGGCGATGAAACGGTTCCAGATACGGCATCAGATAAGCCAATTTCAGTCACTATTTCAAATGCCACGATCAAGGCCGGTGCTGCGGCATATGCCATTGTGAACAATGTTTCGACACTTCTTGGAACGGCAACTCAAGATGGCACGATCACGATTTCGATTACCGCTGACCCTGAAATCGTTGTTGCTGCAACAAAGCCTGGGACACCAACGAATGTGGCGGCAACATCTAACGGCAATCAGCAATCAGTGATTTCTTGGTTGGCACCTTCATCTAATGGTGGTGCGGCGATCACGGGCTATACAGTCACAGCAAATACCGGTGCGACATGTACAACAAGTACAACAACTTGCACAATTTCTAGCCTTACAAATGGAACTGCTTACACATTTACTGTGATTGCAACCAACTCTGTTGGAAACTCTGCTGCATCATCTGCGGCTAGTGCAACAACTGCAGCGCTGCACACTGTCACCTTTGATGCAAAGGGTGGATCAACGGTTACTGCTGGAAGCTTCTTAACAACGTCAACTGTTTCAGAGCCAACCGCTCCAACTCGTGCCGGTTATTCATTTGCCGGTTGGTCTGCAACTGATGGTGGAAACGTTGAAGTTTTCCCTTACGCACCGGGTGTAGCAACCAACATCACGATGTATGCAAAGTGGGATGCATTGGATAACGCGGTCACATTTGATTCAAAGGGTGGCTCATCTGTAACAGCGTCAGTATTTTCTAGTGGCGGTAACGTGACAGAGCCAACCGCACCAACACTTACAGGTTTCACTTTTGCGGGATGGTCAGCAACTGATGGCGGAACAAGGGTTACCTTCCCTTACGCGCCAGGAGTTGTTACGGACATTACTTTGTACGCAAAGTGGACCGCTGTAAGTCAAAGCAGCAGCGGATCTGGCGGATCGAATGCTTCAACAGCACCTGCAGATCCAGCGCCATCAACAGGTGGGACACCAGTTCGCAGCAATGTCACTGTTGTTACCCCTGTCGTGGTTGTCGGCACTAAGGATGCAAAGGTTCTAACTGTTGAAATATCTACCCCTGCAGCAGGTTCCACAATAAAGCCGCCTGCAATCAAGATTGATAAAGCTAGTGAGAAGTTCATCGCCGAGGTCAAGGTAGTTGAAGGCAAGCTTGTATTAACGCCTGAAACTGGATTTAGCGGCAGAAAGACTGTGACTGTAACAATTACAGAAAACGGGACTGATCGCATTATTCAGATTCCATTAACAGTTCTACCCGAAGCTGTATCTAAGCCAGTTTTCACGCCGTTTGCTTCCAATAGATCAAATGTTCGTTGGACAGCGTCATCAAATGCTGACGGATATACCGTCTTCTCTAATGGCAAGAGAGTGTGTACTACAACCTCATTAAACTGTTCAGTTAAAACTATTTTGGGACCAGATGCGAATATTGAAATCGTTGCTAACGGTGGCGACCGTACCGTTAGCCAGAGAGCAGCTGCAGAATTCAGACAGAACGTTCCTGTTCCAATTACTCGAATTGTTAGTGCGACAAATACCAAGGCAACTCTATCCAGAGTAGATACAAAGGCATTGGATTCAGTTGTGGCATTGATTAGAACCCAAGGATTTGGAACTATTGTGATTTCTGAGATCTCTACGAATCAGAAGACTGCGCCTTTGGCAGCAGCTCGCATCGCTGCCATTAAGAAGTACATTGATGACAGAACTGGAACTCGCGAGATTACATTTGAGATCGTGCCACCAACATCACGAACTAACTTCAATAACATCTCAGTTAAGGGTTAGTTTCAACTCTGACCACTTGGTCCTTAACAATTTACAGATTTACACTTAATCTAACGGTATGAAAAAGGCACTCGGGGTTCTAATCGCAGCTGTTCTTGTGATCTCACCTCTGAGTGCCTTTGCAGCAGTTAAAGCTGGCGATAGTTGTAAAAAAGTTGGAGCTACGGCAACTGCAAGTGGTAAGAAGTTCACATGCATCAAAAACGGTAAAAAGTTTGTTTGGAACAAAGGTGTGGCAGTTGCTAAACCAAAACCAGTTCAAACCCCAACACCAACTCCAACACCTGCCCCAACAGCAACTCCAACCCCAACCCCAGAACCAACGCCTTCAGGTATCCCAACACCTACGCCTGCACCTGTTCCAGCTCCAATCATCGAAAAAGCTCCTACAGGGTTTGATGATTTAGTTGAAAACTTTAAGGGTGTTTACGTTGGTGCGTGGAATAGTTCTAACGCAAAAATCTTGGCTAATCCTCCGATTGATGTAAAGCAAAACATCTTGCTTGGGCCAAATACAAAGCTGCCAAATCCCGAGATCCCTGAAATGTATTCGCGTGGAACTCAGTTCTTTGGGGGCTACGTGCAGCCAAAAAGATTCAACGCTCTTTATTATGTCTATGAGGACATGAAATGGGCAGAAGATAAAATTTTGGAGCTTTACCGCAATCCTGGTGAAGTCCAACAGATCGGAAGAAACTGTCAATCAGCACAACGGTGCAACGGTGCCAATGCAAATGTTCCTCAACCTGACACGGGTAACGCAAACTACGGTGTAGTAATCGGTGCTAGCAATCCGTATCACGCCAAAGGCGGAATCGAAATTCATGAATACACGCATATGGTTCAGTTCATGCAATTTCAGGGTAAACCAACGCAGAGAATGAATGGTGGATTGGGATTGCTGCCTAATTGGTTTGTCGAAGGACACGCACACCTTGCAGGAAATGTCGCTTCAGCAAGAACCTTGGCTGATTACAAAGAGTTTAGATACACCTGGTTAAATGCTCGAGCAGATGGCTTGTCAGGGTATTCACCAGAGAGCATCGAAAGTTTCTATGAAAGATTGGCACCAGGAAAATTTGACCAATCTGTTCAACCCAATGTTTATTCAATTGGGTACTTTTCAGTAGAGGCGTTAGCGGCGATAAAGGGCGTAGATTCCACAATTGAAGTTGTCAAGCAAGTATCAGACGGGGCAACATGGGATCAGGCGTTCTTGAAGGTCTATGGAATCACTTGGAAAGAGGCTTCGCCGATTCTTGCAAAAACTGTGTCACGAATGTTTTTGGAGCGGTTCTAGTGTCACGCACACAAAAAGTACTATTTCTGTTCTTAATTGCTTTTCTTGCTACAACTTCGCAAAGTTCTCATGCTGTAGCCAAAGCTGGCGATGCTTGCAAGAAAGCTGGCAGCACAACCGTTTCAAGCGGGAAGAAATTCACATG